>Ga0155583_148_pt1 | contig 52305 bp, 47 predicted proteins | sample RifCSPhighO2_12_FD_107240 | JGI IMG/M metagenome (GOLD analysis project Ga0155583, IMG submission 107240) | Gammaproteobacteria bacterium RIFCSPHIGHO2_12_FULL_38_14 | reverse complement strand
CATGCGGCTTCGTCCGCTCAAATACTTGCTTGCTCATTCGTTTTACTCCTCAATGAAAACAAGATCATAGCTTTAATTGCTCACTTGCCCTGAATAACAGAACAACATACGATCAAAGCCCACAACCGGATTTGAACCGGTGACCTCTTCCTTACCAAGGAAGTGCTCTACCGACTGAGCTATATGGGCCTAAAAAACAAAAATACTAGCGGGCGATGGGAATCGAACCCACGCTATCAGCTTGGAAGGCTGAAGTTCTACCATTGAACTACGCCCGCTTTTTTAGAGACTCAATTCTTTAAAAATTGAACTTATTAAAAATTCTTTTGCCATGTTCGTTGGAGGGGGAAGGATTCGAACCTTCGAAGGCGTAAGCCGTCAGATTTACAGTCTGATCCCTTTGGCCGCTCGGGAACCCCTCCTGTCGTACCAGGCGCAAATTGTGCTTGATGATGCAATTGATGTCAATTATCTGAGAAATAAAACTTTTTAAAGATTTTGTTTCGCACTCATAAACCGAGAATGTTTATTAAACTGCGTCATGGTTTATGTGGCTCGAGCATGACGCAGTTTAAACATGCTCAATAAACCGGATACTGCTTACACAATGCCATCACTTCTTTTTTAATTTCTTGAACTTTTTCTTGGTTCGCCAAATCATCTAAAATATCAGCAACCCAATGTGCAACTTGTTCGCTTTCTTTTTCTTGAAACCCACGCGATGTGAGCGCTGGCGATCCTATGCGAATGCCACTTGTTACAAAAGGCGATTGCGGATCATTTGGAACAGCATTCTTGTTCACCGTAATATTTGCATCCCCTAATACGTGCTCTGCATCCTTTCCTGTAATTTTTTTATCAATCAGATCGATCAAAATTAAATGATTATCTGTACCGCCACTCACAATTTTATAACCGCGCTTAATCAAAGTTGCTGCCATTGTTCGCGCATTTTTGATGATTTGCGCTTGATAATTTTTAAACGAAGGCAGCAAGGCTTCCTGAAACGCAACCGCTTTTGCTGCGATGATATGCATAAGCGGGCCACCTTGGCCGCCAGGGAAAATGGCTGCATTTAATTTTTTTTCAAGCTCAGGATTCGCTTTTGCCAAGATCATGCCACCACGTGGACCACGTAATGTTTTATGTGTTGTTGTGGTTGTCACATCAGCAATTTGAACAGGTGATGGATAATGCCCTGCTGCAACAAGACCTGCAACATGCGCCATATCTGCCATCAAATACGCACCAATGGCATCTGCAATTTCACGAAAACGCTGCCAATCTACAATACGGGAATAAGCAGAAAACCCTGTGACGATCAATTTGGGGCGATGTTTTTTGGCAAGCATTTCTGCTTCATCGTAATCAATCTCACCCGTATCATCACGTACACCATAAGAATAAAATTGATAAAGCTTGCCTGAAAAATTAACGGGTGATCCATGCGTTAAATGCCCACCGTGTGCAAGGCTCATGCCTAAAACAATATCGCCAGGATTAATCATTGCTGCATAAGCTGCTGCATTCGCTTGTGAACCAGAATGTGGCTGCACATTAGCATAAGCTGCGCCAAATAATTTTTTTGCGCGCTCTATCGCTAAATTTTCTACGATATCAACATATTCACAACCACCGTAATAACGTTTGCCGGGATATCCTTCAGCATATTTATTGGTAAGCACGGAGCCTTGTGCTTCAAGAACCGCGTGACTGACATAATTTTCTGAAGCAATTAATTCAAGATGATCTTCTTGGCGGACCTTTTCTTTTTCGATTGCTTGCCAAACATCAAGATCGAAATCATGCAATGAAGATGATGAAATCATGATTTATCCTTTTAATTTAGAATGAGACAAAACTTTTTTTGCTTGCATTTCGCGAAATTCTCGTAAGCTTTGCTGATATTCAGGATATTTATTTCCTAAAATACTTGCCGCTAAAATCGCTGCATTGACTGCTCCTGCTTTACCCACGGCAAGTGTACCAACAGGAATGCCTGATGGCATTTGCACGATAGACAATAAGGCATCTAATCCATTGGTAAATGTTTTGGAAGGAATAGGCACCCCCAAAACAGGTAAGATGGTTTGAGAGGCAATCACACCTGGCAAATGCGCAGCTCCACCTGCTGCTGCAATAAAGACTTCTACACCGCGTGACTCTGCTGATTTCAAATATTCAGATAAAAGATCAGGCGTGCGATGCGCTGAAAGTGCACGTGCTTCATGTGGAATATGGAATTGATCAAGCATTTTGCTTGCTTCTTCCATGAGTTCCCAATCAGATTGCGAACCCATTAATATAGAAACTAAAATTGAATCACTCATATTTTATCCTAATGCCTAAAACAACGTGTACCTGTAAAAACCATTGCGATACCATGTTCATTACATGCAGCAATCACTTCTGGATCTCGCATGGAACCACCGGGTTGAATCACCGCTTTTATTCCGCTTTTTGCGATGTGGTCAATACTATCACGAAATGGGAAAAAGGCATCAGAAGCTAAAACAGCCCCTTTCACACGATTTTTTGCTTTTTTGATCGCCATCTCTACAGCATCGATACGAGAAACTTGCCCTGCTCCTATCCCGACCGTCACCTGTTCATTTGCAATTAAAATGCCATTTGATTTGATATGCTTGACCACTTGCCATGCAAATAACATTGCAGCGATTTGCTGCATATCAGGTTTAATTTGCGTCACAATTTTTAAATCTTCTACAGTGATTTTTTGATAATCTCTTTCTTGAAATAAAACACCACCAGAAATAAATCGCATTTCCCAAGGAGCACCTGCTTTGATCGGTAATTCAAGTACACGCAAATTTGGTTTTTCCTGTAATTTTTTAAGTGCTGCCTCACTATAAGCCGGTGCAATTAATACTTCGATAAAAATAGTCGAAAGTTGCAAGGCAAGCGCTTCAGTACAGGGACGATTAAGCGTCACGATACCACCAAAGGCAGACACTGAATCAGCTTGGTAAGCTCTTAAAAATGCTTCCTCTATTGTATCGCCCACTGCTACACCACAGGGATTAGTGTGTTTCACCACCACCGCTGCTGGAAGGTCAAATTCAAGAACACAAGCAAGCGCTGCTTCTGCATCGAGCAAATTATTGTAAGATAATTCCTTCCCTTGATGTTGCTTGGCGGTGAGCAAACCATCTTGTGCGTTGAATTGATACGCACTCGCTTTTTGATGCGGATTTTCACCATAGCGAAGTGTCATGCATTTTTTTAATGGAAGATGAAAATAATCTTTAAAATCCGCAATATCGTTTGATTGACTAAAATAATGATGAATCATCGCATCATAGGCTGCCGTCATTGCGAATGCTTTTTCTGCTAGCTGGCGCCGCAATTGAAGATCAAGCCCCGAAGTGCTTGCAAGCGTTGAAAGAATACGAGAATAATCTTGTGGGTTAGTTACAATACCCACCCAATTAAAATTTTTTGCTGCAGCACGCACCATCGTTGGACCGCCAATATCAATATTTTCTATGGCTTCATCAAAAGTGTGTTCTGCCTGACTTGTGATTTTTTCAAAAGGATAAAAATTCACAACGACTAAATCAATCCATTCAATCCCTAAACGTGCCGCTTCTTCAGCATGTTCGTTACGCTTACCTAAAATTCCGCCGTGAATATTGGGATGCAACGTTTTAACTCGCCCGCCCAATATTGCGGGCAAGTGAGTGATATCTTCGACTTGACGATGAGGCAGCCCTGCTTGAAGCAAACACTGACTCGTTCCACCCGTTGAAATAACTTCCACTCCTAGGCTGATCAGTTGTTGAGCAAATTCAATTAAGCCCGTTTTGTCAGAAACAGATAGTAATGCGCGTTTAATCGGAATAATATTCATACTGATCTCAAATGAATGATGAAAAAACTCGCCTATTATAGCGAGCTTGAACTAGATTACCATCCTTAGATACTGGCCACTTTATATAGAGCTGACTTCATGAATAAAATGAATTTTAGAATTATGGGTCTCTTTACCTTTATTATTTTTAGTTGGGGATTAAGCTGGCCCATTAATAAAATTGGGCTAAGTTATATGTCCCCACTTTGGTATACCGCAACACGTCTTATTGTCGGTACCACAACCATGATGGCTGTTGTTATGGCTGTTAAAAAATTTGCGCTTCCACAAAAAAAAGATTATCCGCTCATTATTATTATTGGTCTTTTACAAATTAGCATATACATTTTACTCACGAACGTTGGTCTTACTTACTTACCGGCAGGCCGCTCATCATTGCTTGCTTACACCACACCCCTTTGGATTATGCCTGCTGCCACATTATTTTTTAACGAAAAAGCAGGTCGATTACGCTGGCTTGGATTTATTCTCGGCGTGGGCGGCCTTGTCATACTTTTGAGTCCCTGGGAAATGAATTGGTCCGATAGACACGTTATTTTTGGTACGGCCATGTTATTACTCGCCTCTTTATGTTGGGCAATTTCAATGATCTGTGCTCGCTATATGCATTGGAATAAATCTCCACTTGAGTTAATTCCTTGGCAACTCTTGATTGGTACTATTCCTATTGTTTTATTTGCTTGGATAAAAGAGCCTTCATTGACCATTCATTGGAGTCCTATACTCATTCTTTCTTTGATTTATACTGGATTTTTAGTGACTGGCTTATCCTATTGGAGCGGTCTTGTCATCAATAAAGAATTACCAACTATTGTTGTTTCGTTAGGATTTTTAGTGGTTCCTGTATTTAGCTTGATGGTCTCTTCATTTTTTATGCATGAAGCGATTAACCTTCCGACTGGTCTTGCTATGAGCGCCATTGTATTTGGATTAATTTGCGTAGTGATTTAATTTTTTATTGCTTTTAAGTTTTATTTACAAAATGAAAATGCTTTAGATTGAACATGATTAATCGCCTCAACCAACGCATCTCCTTCTAATTGCTGTACGCGTGCTTTTAAAGTCAGCGGTGTATCTGAAGTAAGAACAGCGCATTTTTTTTGCAGAATGATAGGGCCTGCATCAACTTCTTTTGTAACATAATGAACCGTGCAACCGGTTTCTTTTTCACCCGCTGCAAGCACTGCTTCATGTACTGCTAAATCCATTTTTCCAGCATGCGCTGGAAGCAAAGAAGGATGCACATTGATAATTTTATGTTGGAATATTTCTGTAAACGCTTGAGATAAAATTCGCATATAGCCAATCAGTACAATCAAACTCACATCATGTGCTTTTAAAACTTGAGCCACTTGTTCATCATATACTTCTCGCGATAATCCGCTTGCGTCAATGAATTGCGTCACTAAACCATAAGATTTTGCGCGCTCAAGAATCAAAGCATCTTGTTTGTTGCTAATCACGATTGTAATCTTTGCGTGCAAACGATTTTCTTGAATGGCTGATACCAGTGTTGAAAGATGCGTGCCACGTGTTGACCCAAGCACCGCAAGAGAAATCATGTCATCCGCCATTTGCGCATCTCATCAATTCTGCGCTTTATGAGTTGGTCGGTACCAATATCTTCGCGATGATAGAGTGGCCCTGCAATGCCACGCACTTCTTTCTCTGCAATTTCTTCAGCCGCTGAAATGGAATGATCAACGCCAACATAGGCAGCGGCACGCGAACCCGTTAAATAAATTTTACCGTCCACTGCGTTGACTGATGCTAAATATAAATGTGATTTATTTTTAACGGCTGCAATATCAATTGGCCTGTCTTTTACTGGCTGCTCTGGATAACCTTCAGGCACAGCATATTTACAAACCGTTGCTTTTCGCGAAAAAACAACATGCTCAGGAGATAAATTTCCAGTCACCATCGCTTGGCAAATCTTCACAAAATCGGATTCTAAAACAGTGAGCACATTCATCGCTTCTGGATCACCAAAACGTGCATTAAATTCAATGACGCACACCCCATCGCGGGTTGCGATAAAACTACCATATAAAATACCAATGTAACGTTCTTGAAATTCATTGGATAATGCTGAAAGAATCGCTTCATTCATTTCCATTGCTTGTAAAACATCTGCATCGGTTAGAAAAGGCAAACGATGATCTGCATCGGAATAACTCCCCATTCCGCCAGTATTCGGGCCCTTATCATCAACATAAGCGCGCTTGTGATCTTGAACAATCGGCATGGGAATAAGATGTTCACCATCACAAAAGCACATTAAAGAAAATTCTTGTCCAAGTAATTTTTCTTCGATAATAAATGATTGACCTTGTTTTAAAATGGATTCACAAAAAATGAGTGCCTCATCAAAAGAATGTAAATGATCTCCAGCAACTTTGACGCCTTTACCACCCATTAATCCATCCGCTTTCACAACGTAATTGCCCTCACCAAGTTCAGCAAGAAAAGAAGCAGCATTTTTTAAATCTTGAAAAACTTGATAGCGCGGTAAACCACGTATTTTGTTTTTTTTCATCAATTCTCGTGCAAACCCTTTGCTCGTTTCAATTTGCGCTAGTTTTTGTTTTGGACCAATGGTTGGAATACAGTTTGCCCAAAGACGATCAGCAAGACCTGCTGCAAGCGGCACTTCCGGGCCAATGATCGCCAAACCAATTTTCCACTTACAAGCAAGATCAGAAATAGTATCGATGTGAGTAATATCGCCAACCCAATAATGATGGGTCATTTGCTTGATACCTGGATTGAGAGACGTGCCACAGCAAAATAAACGTGGATGATGGTTTGATCGATGTAAAGCGGCGGCGATCGCATGTTCGCGTGCACCGGACCCCACAATTAAAATATTCATCATTTTTTTTCATCTTCCCTTTGTTGTTCGTAAGCCAAAAGCTTTGCTTCTGTAAGATCACCACAAACATACTGCCCATTCATGCATGCAAGACAAGGTTTTTGAATGTGATGGTTGCCACGACGAGTGATTGCTTCAACTAAATCATCCTGTGTTTGATAAAGTAAATGATTCACGCCTAAATAAGATTGAATTTCAGCTTCGCTTAAATTTGAAGCCAACAATTCTTTACGTGATGGCATATCGATTCCATACAAACAGGGATGTTTGATTGGCGGGCAAGTCGATACAAAGTAAATTTCTTTTGCACCAAATTCACGAATCATTTTTACAATTTCCCGGGAGGTTGTGCCTCGTACAATGCTATCATCGACAATCAATACTTTTTTATTTTTAATTTCTGTTTTTTGCGGCGTTAATTTGTATCGTACACCTCGTGCACGTACGGTTTGGTTGGGCATAATAAAGGTACGGCCAATAAATGGATTTTTGTAAAGCCCTTCCGAATAACGCACTCCTAATTCATGTGCAAAAGATAAAGCGGCGGTATTTGCAGTAAATGGTGCAGGAATCACAACATCTGGGACAACATCGGGATATTTCAAGCGCCATTTTTTCGCTAAATTTTGTCCCATGCGAAGACGCGAACGGTAAACACTTACCCCATCTAATACGGCATCAGGACGCGCAAAATAAACATATTCAAATGCACAGGGTGAAAATGTTTTTGCTTTGATGATTTTACGAAATAACTGTCCTGATTCACTGACATAACACACTTCACCTGGCTGTACATCGCCTTGCGACTCAAAAGAAAGTGCATAAAATGCAGTGGTTTCTGATGCAAAAATATAATCTTTACGACCATCTGCACACTTACGTTCACCAAAAACCAGGGGTCGAATGCCGTGTGGATCACGAAAAGCAATCAAACCCTTTCCCATGCATAATCCCACAATTGAATAAGAACCTTCTACACGATCATAAATTTTTTCAATGGCGGCACATAAATGTTTAAAAAATTCTGCATCATCATGATGGGCGTGCGCACTACTTGCAAGATCATCTGCGAGTAAATGCAATAAGACTTCTGAATCAAGTGAGGAGTTTAAATGCCGTTGTTTGCGATATCGAATATCAGCGGATAGATGTTGGTAATTAACAAGATTGCCATTGTGCGCAAGGGCGATCCCTAAGGGACTGCCAATCCAAAGCGGTTGAATTTCAGAGGTGCTATAACCTCCAGCGGTAGGATAACGCGTATGCGCAATGCCCATATTGCCTTTTAATTGCAGCATATCTTCAGCAGTAAAAATATCACGAACAAGTTTTAATCCGTGTTTTGCATAAAAACGCATATCACAAGTTAAGATACCAGCAGCATCTTGGCCACGATGTTGTAAATGAATGAGGCTATCGTAGAGTTCTGTTGCAACCGGTTCGTGACTATAAATGCCGACAATCCCACACATGTTTACCCCAAGTAGCCTGCAAGATTACGCATAATACGGGTTGAAATCGTTTCATGTTGTTTCGGAAATGCAAATGTTTGGCCTGTAATCATTTCATAGAGTTGAATATATCGTGATGCAAGTGTCACGATTAATTCATCTGGTGCTTTTGGTAATGTTTGGTCTTTGTAAGGATCACAATGTGCTTTAAACCATAAACGTAAAAATTCTTTATCGATATTATCCGGTTCTTTGTCTTGTGAAAGTCGTTCGTCATAATTATGCGAAAGCCAATAACGACTTGAATCGGGTGTGTGAATCTCATCGATCAACACAATACGACCGTCTTGATCACGACCAAATTCATATTTGGTATCAACTAAAATTAATCCATGTTTCGCTGCAATTTCACTACCATAATGAAATAATCGAAGCGCTGCATCGCTTGCTTCATCCCAATCAGCTTGACTCATCCAACCTTCTGATACAATTTCTTGTGGACTAATGGGCCGATCATGTGTTGTTTCTTTTGTCGTTGGTGTAAGAACAGCTTGATCTAAACGTTGGTTTTTACGTAAGCCCTCTTCAAATTGAATACCACAATAATGACGCACACCACTTTGATATTGCGTCCAAAGAGATGTGTTGGTTGTTCCTGTAATGTAGCCACGCACTACAAATTCTATAGGGAAAACGTTACATTTTTTAGCAATCATTACATTGGGATCGGGAACCGTAATTAAATGATTAGGGACAATAGATTGTGTTTGTTCAAACCACCAAGCGCTGGTTAAATTTAAAACTTGCCCCTTAAAAGGAACCGTTGCAAGCATGCGATCGAATGCACTCTGTCTATCTGTAGTCACTAAAATAAGCCGGTCGCCCAAATCATAGGTATCTCGCACTTTACCTGTATATTTTTTACCAAAGGTAAATGGCGTATCTTGTAAACAATGAGAAAGGGCTAAACGAATGCATTCTGTATGATCTAAGCTGTTGTTTTCTGTGTGCAGCATTTAAAAACCTCAATAAAATCAAAAGAATAAAATAAAACACCCAGATCCGCTGCGAAACGTCCCATGTTAACGATATTTGCAAAAAAATGCACCAGAAAAAAACTGCTTTTTTAACGTATGCTATAATTACAGGATAATAGTGGGGGGGCAGAAAATGAGCATTCTTCATAATTTAAAAACTGTTGGCCGTTATCTGATTCAACTATCGGTGGTCTTTCTTTTAGCTATTCCGCCTGTTTATGCGGTGGATAGCACCGTGTTGATACCAACAACCGGTGGTGGAGGGACAACACCCCCCCCAACAAAAGCAATCAGGCAATGTTGTTTTACCTATATTAATTACAATCAGACCTACGTAGTTGAGGTCCAAATGGAAACTGGTGGCACGAACATTGGTGGAGGTAATATATCAAATACAACCTGGCAGGCTTTGATGTGCCCGTATGGAATGGTTGCAAATGGTGTATTTCAATCGCATAACACCAAATCCGGCCCTGACTATTCAGTACCAGAAAGAAACTCTTCCACCTATCAGATTATGTGCGCGCCGATTGTCACAATGTGTGTAACCATTCCTTATAATCAAACCACATACACCTTTACACCGCCTAATAGTGTTGAGCAGGGAACAACTTATTGGACAAGCCCGGTGAGAAAACTCTGTACTGGTAATGCTTGTAAGATCACTGTGAGTTGCCCGCTTCCTGTTGCGCCAGAATGAAATGTTACCGCAGTAAAACAGAAACAATCCTTTTATTGTTACATCGGATACGATAGTATGCGGCCGATGTAACAATATTAAAGAGGATTTGTTTTATGGACACTAGAAGAGATAAAGGTAAAACAAAAGAAGAGGAAGTAGAACCTTTTTTACCTAAAGATGCAATTAAAAAACATAACGAAATCGCTGCGTTAGAAAAACAAATCAAAGAAGCCGCAGACAGAATGGTAGGAGAAACAATATTAGGGGTACTAACGGACGGTGATACAGAAGAAGTCCTTGTAAGCAAAATACTCAATACAAAAATGGATGCATCACAGTTTAAAAAAATGCGCCAGAAAGAAGAAAAACCATCTCGCAGCTGCTGTAAGCTATTTGATTGCCTTTTAAAACCCTTTGAGAAAAAGAAAGAAGAACCAAAATCCAGACTCCGTTTTGGTCGCATTAATTCATTAGAATGATCTCAATATCGATAGCAATCGTGCGCATACGGATTGTGCACGATGTGCGTTTTTAAAACCTGCTGCATCAATGCTTCATGGTCTAGCGTATCACTTTCAAATTGCCACAACACACCCTGTTGTATCAGCGGTACTGTTTTGATACTGAAATGATCTTGCAAGATTTGTGCTTTTTGAAGGCCCAACATATTTTCTTTTGCTCTGACCAGCAAACTACAAGGCTTATTATTAGAAGAAGATACTGCATCAACACATTCTTTTTTTTCATTATACAACACGCCGCTTTGTTTGATTTTTTCTAACAATATTTTATCTGTTGTATGAATTTCCCAATGTGTTTTTCTTTTGACAGTGACAACAAACCCTAATTGTTGCAAAGCATTTTGCACTGTTACTGCTTGATTATCGGTGATCATGAGTTCAACCACGATAGTACTTACCCCTTTTGCTTTTTTATAAGGTGAAAGCTTAGGATGTCGTGGATAATAATGAAGTGGCGCTGTTTCTTCATGATATCCCGATAAAATATAATCGCGCATAGACGTAAACAAAGGATCGCCTTGCGTTGTACGTTCAGGATGCGGCATGATCGCCATCACATTGCCTGCTTTATTTGAAACAGCAGCAATATTTTGAAAAGAACCATTGGGATTCACTGGAAAATAATCATGAATTTTCCCCTCGACATCACAATATTGAAATACATGCTGGCCCTGCATTTGCAATTCTTGCCATAATCCATCTGGCATGATGAAACGTCCTTCAGCATGCGCAATAGGCACACACAAAATATCAGGTGATGTTAAATGGCGCGTAAATGCGTTGCGTTGATAATGGTCTGAAAGACGCAAATGAACCCAAGCATTGTAATAGCCTGTTCCTAAAATTTTACCTTGTGCAATACGCTTATTTTCAGTCAACGCCATCGCCAATTTATTATTTTCAAGCCCAGGCACAAGGCCTGATTCCACTAAAATTTGCGCGCCATTACAAATGCCTAGTATCGGTTTTCCTTGCTCACTTTGTTGTTTGATTTCTTGCATGATGGGGTCAAGCGCTGCAATAATGCCGGATCGTGATCGATCTTCATATGAAAACCCACCCACAATAATAAAACCATCCATTTGATGTAAATTTTCTCTGGGTTCATTCCATAAAAATGGTACGGGTTCCATTTGTGCACGCTTCACTGCAAGTATGGTTTCGCGTTCACAATTTGAACCAGGGAATTGAATAATCGCAATACGCATTTATATGATCCTCACGTCACGCGCGCCAGATACAACTCGGCCAATGCGATACAGCGGATATTGCGGATAAGCTTGTAAACTGTGTTGCATCGCGATGAGGGCTTCTTCAGGCACAATCATTACCAAACCTATCCCCATGTTAAATGTACGATAAGATTCCTGATCGTCTAGTTGTCCGATCTGTTTTAAAACATCAAACAAGGGTAAATGCGGACAATCATTTTTTTGAATTTCAACAGCAGTCCCATCCGGCAAAATACGTGGAATATTTTCTAACAAACCACCGCCGGTGATATGGGCCATGCCTTTAATGGGAACTTGATCTGCTAGCATTTTTAAAACAGGTCGCGTGTAATTAATATGCGGTACTAGTAAAGCTTCTCCCACTGTTTGAGATAATTCTGGAAGATAAGTATCGACCGTATCATGACCCACTTCAAAAAATAATTTGCGCGCCAATGAATAACCATTCGTATGTAAACCACTCGATGGAAAAGCCATCACCGCATCACCTGCTGAAATATTTTTGCCTAAAATAGCTTGATCTTTTTCAACCACACCGGTGATGACACCTACTAAATCATGTTCTCCTTTAAGATAAGTGCCTGGCATTTCGGCAGTTTCTCCACCCACCAATGAAATATCATTTTCACGACAAGCTTTTGCCATACCCAAAACAATTTGTTCGATTATTTCAGGTTTGAGTTTATCATTTGCAATGTAATCAAGAAGCGTTAAAGGTTTTGCGCCCAACACGATAATATCATTTGTGGTTGCACTCACTAAATCTTCGCCTATGGTATCGAATTTTTGCATCATTTTTGCAACCATCATTTTGGTTCCCACCCCATCAATACTTTGCACTAAGACGGGGTGACGATACTGTTGCATAATCGGTTTTAAATCAAACATCGCGCCAAAGCTGCCAATAGGGGTTAACACTTGTGGCGAAAAGGTACTTTCCACAGCTTGCTTGATGCGGCGAACTGCTTCATTGCCAGCAGCAATATCAACTCCGGCTGATTTGTAATCTATCGTCATAATAATTTCTCTCTTAATCCATTTTCAAATGCATGCTTTGCATCACTCACATCAAGATCAATCACATCATTCATTTTTAAACACGCCGCTTTTGTTGTTTCGCCTAAAGCAAATAATGGAACGTGATGTAATTTAAAATGTTGTTGTATGGCTTTGGATTGATCTCTCGATACTTCTAGAATAAACCCTCCGGTTTCACCAAATAATGTTCGATCAAGCGGTAAATCACCTGGAATCGTCACACGTATACCGATTTGATTTTTAAAACTCATTTCAGCAAGCGCAACAGCAATACCACCATCTGAAATATCATGCGCAGATAAAACGAATCCTTGTTCCATTGCAGATAATACCGTTGAAATTTCACGATCGAATGCAGCAAAATCAGGTCGTGGTAAATAAGCACCTAATGCTTGATGCAATTGATAATACACACTGCCACCACATTCATTTTTTCGCTCGCCTACTAAAAACAAAAGACTATTTTGCTTTTTTAAAGCTAAGGTCATTGCTTTTGAAACATCCGATAATACACCCAAACAACTGATCATGGGGCTTGGTGGAATAGCACCATTCGATGATTCGTTATACAAAGAAACATTACCTGAAATCACTGGCAAACCCGCATCCTCTTCGCCTTTTACATGTATCGCACGAGAAGCATCAGCAATGCCACGCACCGCTTCAACAAATTCAGCCATGTGTTCTTTATTTTCTGGGTTACCAAAACATAAGCAATCTGTGAGCGCAACGGGGGATGCGCCGGTTGCAACAACATTACGCACAGATTCAAACACAGCATTGACCGCACCCCAGTAAGCATCAATTTTGTTGTATCGCGGATTATGGTCAAGAGATAAAGCAATTCCTACTATTCTAATTTCTGCTGGATAATCATCGCTATTAAAAGGCTGCAATACCCCAGCATCGGCAACACCTGCTTCAATAATTGAGCGGCCTTGCACTTGTTTATCATATGTTTCGATTACAGGTGCACGTGATGCAATATTTTCATGCGAAAGTAATTTGAGTAATACATCATTATAATTTGATGGAAGCGGTAATTGCGGTTCTTGCAAATTTTTTTCTATTTTTTCAAAGGGTCTATCATACAAAATGCCTTTAGTCACATCACTTGCTTTTGCTTCAACAATCGTTTGACCACGATCTTTCACAACATATAAACCATCTTGACGAATATGGCCAATGACTGTTGCTGCAGCACCCTGTGATACGGAAGGCAATGCAAAAGTATCATTGTAGTGTGACAAAATGAGGTCGGTTAAATCTTTTGGAACAACCCACATGAAACGCTCTTGCGTTTCAGAACATAAAACAACAGCTGGCAACAAATTCGGCATGCTGGTCTTGACGCATTCAAGATCAATTTCAGCACCAAAACCACTCGCCTCTGCAAGTTCTACACTTGCACAAGCAATCCCCCCTGCTCCTAAATCTTTAAAACCAACGTGATCAATCAATTTTTTTTCACGTAAGATTTGAAAGAGTGCATTGTTTGCTTTTAATAAGTGACGCTGCAAAAAAGCATTAGGTTCTTGTACTGCGCCTTTATTTCTTTCTTGATCAGCATCATGCAAAGTACTTGATGCAAAGCTTGCACCACCAAAACCACTGTTATCGGTGGGTTTACCAACAAGAATAAATACATAATCTTTATCTTTTGCAAAAAGAGGCGCATAAGAATGAATGATATGATCTTCTCGAACGATGCCTAAAGTCACGACTGTCACTAAGCAATTATCGTTATATGCTTCATCGTAATAAAGGTCCCCTGCAATATTCGGCACACCAATGGGATTACCATAACCGCCAATACCACTGACTACGCCTTCATGAATAAAGTGTGTTTTTGCACGATGAATATCACCAAACCGTAAGCTATCTGCAACCGCAATGACTTCTGCGCCCATGCAAGAGACATCTCTGACATTACCGCCCACACCCGTTGCAGCGCCTTCATACGGAACAATTTGCGAAGGATGATTATGCGATTCATGGCTCATCACCACCCCATATCGTAATCCTTGATGATCACGTGCAACAGCCACAATGCCAGCATCTTCTTTCGGGCCCAAAATGACATGCGGGCCATCCGTTAGTAATTGTTTTAAGTGTTTTCGACTACTTTTATAAGAACAATGTTCAGATCCTTGAATGGACCAGAGCACACACTCTGCAAAAGTTGGCGGGCGTTTTAAGAGGCGACGTTGGATCGTCAGAGCTTCATCAACCGTTAAATGAAGATGATGTGACGCTAAGAAACGCGCAATTTCATCGGGAGTCAGTGTTGAAAAATCAATCGTATCTGGGGCAAGCTGCATGATTTAGCCTTTATGATTTTGGACGAATAATGTAACGAGGATTGAGATAAAAAGAAAGCCTCGCCTCTAGACTTTTTCAACAATTCGCTTCATAATCTGCCCCCTCCTTATGCTATGCTTGATAAAACTGTGGGGGACGATGAGTTGGCCAATGACGTTGTTGAACTTCGCGGCGTTTTCAAATCCATACACGACCACGAAATCTTACATGATATTCACCTCAAGGTTAATGAAGGAGAATTTTTAACGCTGCTTGGACCATCAGGCTGCGGTAAAACAACTTTACTTAGACTCATCTCTGGCTTCGATGAACCCACACAAGGTCAAATTTTCATTGATCAACAATGTGTGAATGGATTATCACCGCATCAGCGCCATGTACATACTGTGTTTCAAAGTTACGCGCTTTTCCCTCATATGTCAGTATTTGAAAATGTGGCTTTTGGTTTACGCTGTCAAAAAGTAGTAAATGCTGAAATTCATTCTCGCGTCACTGATATTTTAAAAATGGTCAAACTGGAAAAATATATTGATCGTAAACCCAACCAATTAAGTGGTGGACAGCAACAACGCGTTGCAATTGCAAGAGCAGCTGTCAATCGTCCACGCGTTTTATTACTCGATGAACCTTTATCATCACTCGATTATCGCTTGCGTAAAACCATGCAAATTGAATTAAAACAATTACAACGTAGACTTGGCATTACCTTTATTTTTGTCACACATGATCAAGAAGAAGCACTATCTATGTCTGATCGTGTTGTTGTGATGGAAGAAGGATACATCGAACAAATCGGCACCCCAAGACAAGTTTACGAAGAACCCCAAAGTTTAAATGTTGCAAAATTTATTGGTGAAGCCAATATTTTCGACGGCGAAGTACTTGAAATCAGCAATGAAAAACAAGTGGTCATTCACATTCTCGGCAAAAAACGCACAACAAAAACATCGCGCTTTTGTGTGGCGGGTGAAAAAATTTCTGTGCTTGTACGCCCTGAAGATGTACGTGTATGGAACCAACATGAAGTAGACGATACCAAGGAAATGTTTGCTGGCACCGTTGAAGAAGTCATTTACAAAGGTACAACAGTTGATTTGATTGTGCGGCTTTCCAACAATACACTGATTTCATCCACGGAATTTTTTGATGAGGATGATGACCGTTTAGAATATAAAATTGGTGAACAAGTGTGGGTCAATTGGGCCCCGGGATGGGAGGTGATCTTACCTCATGAAACCTGATCAACACTTTAAATACACCTCACTTTCACTCATCTTTACTTGGTTTTTTTTGTTCGCGCTCTTGCCGTTTTGCTTGATTGTGACTGCCAGTTTTTTAAGTCAGAGCGAAAGCCATCTCATTAATACACCACTCACTTTCGATAATTATAAAGCTCTCAACCATTTTATTTATTTGCGTATTTTTGAAAAATCATTCGTGATCGCAGGCATTACAACGCTTTGTTGTTTATTGCTTGGTTATCCCTTCGCTTATATCATTGCACGACATCAGGGACGTTTTAAAAATCTTTTACTCTTGCTCATTATCATTCCTTTTTGGACAAGCTCACTGATTCGCAGTTATGCATTAATCGCTATGATCAAAGCGAAAGGTATTTTAAATAGTGTGCTTATATTGTTAGGCATTATCCACCAACCTTTACCTATTTTATTTACTAATACCGCTGTCATGATTGGCCTTGTCTACAATTTATTACCTTTCATGATCTTACCCATCATGACGAATGTTGAACGGTTAGATAATCGCCTAATTGATGCCGCTCACGATTTGGGTGCCAATAAAATAACAACATTTCGAAAAATCATCATTCCACTCACCGCACCTGGCATGATTGCTGGATCCATTTTAGTATTTTTACCCGCCATGACACTATTTTATATCCCAGATATTTTAGGCGGTGCAAAATCGATTTTGCTTGGGAATTTAATTCAAAACCAATTTTTAATTGCAGAAAATTGGCCAATGGGTGCTGCTGTCAGCACCGTTCTGACCATTATTCTTGCGCTTTTTATCGGTATTTACGCACTCGCAACACGTGGTGGTAAAAGACGGGTATGGTTATGAATACCAACTCTCCTACTTTAGGCAAATCAACTTATCTTGGTTTAATTTATTTATTTTTTTATTTACCGATTTTAATTTTAATTGTTTATTCGTTTAACAATACGCAGTATTCATTACTTTGGCATGGTTTTACTTGGCAATGGTATGGTGAATTGTTTCAAGATCATGATCTTTGGATTGCTGCATGGCATTCGTTTTTTCTTGGTATTACTGCAGCAACTCTTTCTACTTTAATTGGTGCGATTGCATCAGTCAGCTTATATCGCTATCGTTTTTTTGGTCGAAATTTTTTAAATGGGCTCGTGTTTATTTTGATTTTATCCCCTGAAATTGTGATGGGAGCAGCACTTTTAATACTATTTACTTTCATTCATCTACCGCTTGGCTTTACCAGTCTATTGCTTGCGCATACTAGTTTTTGCTTGCCCTTTGTCATTGTCACCGCATACAGCCGTCTCATCAGTTTAGATAAAAATATTTTTGAAGCAGCAAAAGATTTAGGTGCAACCGATGGATTTATTTTTTTACGCATCGTTTTACCGCTTATTTTGCCAGCACTTTTTGCAGGGTGGCTTTTAAGTTTTACGCTTTCGTTAGATGATGTCATCATCAGTTATTTTGTTTCTGGCCCTGAATTTGATATTTTGCCTTTGCGTATTTATGCGATGGTTCGCACGGGAATTAAACCTGAAATCAATGCGCTCTGTTCAGTTTTATTTATACTCACGCTTTTGTTAGTAACGCTCTCTGAAGTCGTGCGCAGGAAAAAATCATGATACAAAAGATTGTTATTTTTATATTATTGATCCTGACTACAACAGCATATGCCGCTTGTCAAAATCATGATGAGCGCCCAGAATGCCGCAATCGTACCGTCAATGTTTATGCTTATACTGGCGAAGTTCCTGATTTTATCGTGCAGCAATTTGAAAAAGAAACCGGCATTAAAGTCAATTTTTCGACGTATGAAAACAATGAAATGATGTATGCAAAACTTCGTGCGTCACCACCTTCAACCTATGATATCGTGATGCCATCAGGTTATTTTGTTACTCGTATGTATAAAAGAAACATGTTAGAAAAATTAGATAAAAGCCAATTACCGAATTGGAAAAATTTAAATCCCGCTTTTTTACATCCTGCCTATGATCCTGATACAACTTATAGCATGCCATTTATTTGGGGTGTAACGGGTATTTTTGTGAATGATCAATACTATTCACCACCCTCTATTACTTCGTGGAAAGATCTTTGGTCGCCACGTTTTAATAATAAACTGATGATGCTTGATGACACGCGTGAAATTTTTTCTATCGCACTGATCACTTTGGGCTACCCCATGAATGACCAAAACCCCAAACATTTACACGAAGCTTATTTAAAAGCAAAAGCATTAATGCCGAACATTAAAGTTTTTTCAACCGATACGGTTGTTTCTATTATCATCGATGAAGATGTCACGATTGGTGCTGCATGGAATGGTGATGTCTTTAAAGCATCGCAAGATAATCCGCATGTTAAATTTATTTTTCCGAAAGAAGGGTTTATTATTTGGGTGGATAATTTTGCTGTTGCTAAAAACCCACCCCATCCAACTGAAGCGTATCAATTTATTAATTTTATTTTACGGCCTGATGTTGCAAAACAGATTGCACTTTACACCAGTTACCCCATCGCAAATCTTGCGGCACAACAATTATTACCACCTGAGATTCGCAACAACCCAACCATTTACCCGTCACAAGATATTTTAAAACGCGGATCTTTTCAAACTGATCTTTCTGATGAAACGCTAGCACTTTATGAAAAATATTGGGAAGAATTAAAAATGAGTGGCTAATCAAAGTGTTTTCTAGATCCTGCGGTCAAGCCGCAGGACGACGGCAGATCCAGGTTTCGCCGTCGTGCCGCGACTTGGTCGCGGCATCCAGCACTTTTATTCGTGTATTTATCGGGAATGTTTATTAACCCACATTCACCTTCATCATAATATAAGGATTATAAATTTCCGTTTTGAAATTAAATTTCTGATATAAACCATGCGCATCTTCCGTCATTAAAAACCAACGGAAAATCCCACGTAATTGCGGGTGATCGAATATATATTTAAGTAAAGCTTGGCCCACACCTTTTTTGCGATGCGATTCATCGATAAATACATCCCAAAGTGATGCGAATTCTGATTGATCGCTAATAACACGGGCAAAACCGACTTGCTTTTCGTTATGAAAAACACTAAAGCAAAGGGAGTTTTCAATGACGACGGCAAACCGTTCTGGTGGCAAACCAGTTGAATATTGAGAAGGCACGCATAACAATTGATAAAGATAATCCAAATCCAACTGCTTTTTAACAGCTGTAAAAATATAATCTAGGTATAGTCCTTCTAAATAAAGCGGTTTGAAACTCATCATATTGCTGTTCTCTGCTTGATTGCTTGCCTATCAGTATAGAATACTTTATCTTAAAGGATTACTAATATTTCTTATTGGAGCATCATCCTTTATGAATAAACTATTTACATCATGTATTATTTTTTTAAGCTGTCTTGCCTTAATAAGCTGCTCTAATATGTCTAAACAAGACATAGGCACTGTTTCAGGCGGTGTTGCTGGCGGTTTATTAGGTAGTACCGTTGGCCAAGGCACCGGTAGAATTGTTGCTGTTGCAGCAGGCGCTATTGCTGGTGCACTTATTGGTGGTGCCATAGGCAAAAGCATGGATGACACGGATCACTTAAAAATGAACCAAGCTTTAAATAACAACGCTGTAGGCCAACCTGCTTATTGGCGTAATGCAGATACAGGTACGCGTTACAAAGTTGTTCCTGTTAAAAATGTAACGATTGATGGCAATGACTATTGCCGTGAATATCGCACAACTGCTTACATCAATGGTAAAAAGCAACAAATGCATGGCACAGCATGCCGTCAACCTGATGGTTCTTGGCAGGCTGTAAGTTAATAAAGGAAGCCCTTCGAGACGGCCGCTCCGCGGCCTCCTCAGGGTGAACGGTTTATATACTAAATGTGCGAAGAGGCAAAACCTCAGTTATTGTTGTTACCATGCCAAAACCAAAAACTATTTTTTGTTGTCAAACCTGCGGCACACTCCATTCTAAATGGACGGGCCAATGCACAGGTTGCAGTGAATGGAATACAATAGTCGAAGAAATTAATACAGCCCGCACCTCACACTTTCAAGGATATGCCGGCACAGAAGCAACGATCGTTCGCATGGCAGATGTCACCCTCGAACAAGAAATTCGTCTTTCCTCCGGATCACAAGAATTAGATCGCGTATTAGGTGGCGGGATTATTATGGGATCAGCCATCTTGATTGGTGGAGATCCTGGCATTGGTAAATCAACCATTTTATTGCAGACGGTTGCGCATCTTAGCCAAAACTTAAAAGTTTTATATGTAACAGGGGAAGAATCCAAAGAACAAGTTACATTACGCGCAAGACGACTTGGGTTACCCGAAAAAGAATTGTGGCTACTCACAGATACAAATATCGAACAAATCCTTCTTCATGCGCAAAAAGAACAACCTAAAGTTTTAGTGATCGATTCTATCCAAACGATGCACACCGCTCTTTTACCATCAGCGCCAGGCTCTGTTGGGCAAGTGCGAGAAAGCGCGATGCAACTTGTACAGTATGCAAAAAAAACGGGGACAGCATTATTTTTTGTTGGGCATGTCACGAAAGAAGGCCATTTGGCGGGTCCGCGCGTACTTGAGCACATGGTAGATACTGTTCTATATTTTGAGGGTGAACAAGACAATCGTTACAGAATGATACGCGCTGTTAAAAATCGTTTTGGCGCAGTCAATGAATTAGGCATCTTCGCCATGACTGAAAAAGGTTTACGTGAAGTCAATCAACCTTCTGCTATTTTTTTATCACGTGCTGCAAAGCCTATCTCCGGAAGTTTAATTACGGCTTCAAAAGAAGGTTCCCGTCCATTACTTGTTGAAGTCCAAGCGCTTGTTGATCAAAGCCATATGGCAAACCCGCGACGACTCGCAGTAGGCTTTGATACGCAACGTCTTGCGATGTTGCTTGCCGTATTGCATAAGCACCATGGTGCCGCCATTCATGGTATGGATGTATTTTTAAATATTGTCGGTGGTTTACAAATTACTGAAACGGCTGCTGATTTACCTGTTCTTTTTGCTGTTCTATCTAGTTTACGTAATCAAACCTTACCACATGATTTAATTGTATTTGGTGAAGTGGGACTATCCGGTGAAATCCGCCCTGTTCCCGGTGGGCAAGAGCGTTTAAAAGAAGCTGCAAAACATGGATTTAAAACCGCGATTGTACCCGATGCTAATGCTAGCAAAAAAATCATTGAAGGATTGAATATTATTTCAGTCACTTCAATAACAGAAGCTATTAACTGCATAAATAATTTGAGTTAGTATAAGAAGATCACTATTTCTATGGAAGGAAATTGCAATGAATTCATTTTTCAGAATTTTTTTTCTTGGGTTACTGCTTACCCTCATCAGCACCTCCACCTCAATACTTTATGCTGCTCCGCCGAGTGGCGTTGGAACAGGACAGGGTCAAGGTAAAGGGCAAGGACAGGGTAAAGGTAAAGGCCAAGGCATTGGAAATCCAAAAGCAGCGAAGGCAAACAAGAACGTTAAAACAGCTAAAAAAGCAAATAGGGCCAGATTCGTTCGCGGTGACAGAACAACCGTCACAGACTTTTTTCGCGCAAACCCTTTTCAAACATCGCCTTTACCACCTGGCATTGCAATGAATCTTGCACGCGGAAAACCACTTCCTCCTGGCATTCAAAAAGTCTTCTTACCACAAGAATTAACTCGATTATTACCTGCTTATCCGGGTTATGAATACATTGCAGTTGGAGATGATGTTGTATTGTTAAACTCAACGACCGACATCGTCGCTGATGTTTTAACAAATGTTTTAAGGTAAAACATCAAGCCCTCCTTAGTCACTGGCGCGAAATTGATACCTGGTGTGTGTGTCACCCCACACCCCAGGTTGTTCGTGTTCGTAATCTCTAATATTTTGTATAAATCTCCCCGCCGCCTTCGGCGTCGACCCTTTTTGTCAAAGAGGGTGTTCAAACTTTGATTTACGCAACACGGTGTTATTAAGCCTTTCTTAACCAAGCCCTGTCATAATATGGTCATTATTTATACAACAAATAAACGATTGCCCATAACGAGAGAGCTTATGCCAACCCTAAACGAAGATATCTGTTACGCACAGCAAGAGAAGCGCTTAGCAATAACAGTGCCAGAAAACCTTTCCGCTCATTGGCTAACAGAATTTTACGAGCTTTTAGCAGTGGAATTGAGCCTCGATAACACTGAAAAGCAAGAAATCTTCGATAGCAAAACAGGGACATGGGTTTATTTGACCGCAAAGGAGATTTTTTTCAAAGATTTTAACAAGCACGCGGGCCCACAATCGAGTTACTCTTCAAAATCTAAACTACTAGAGTCCTTGCGTACCTTGTACTGCGCCTTTATTGATCCCAAAACAACCGCCAACCAAAGATCCATAATTGCTTGCAAAATACAGGAAGAGGTTGCTGAATGCTCCCAGGGATTCCATGATCGTGTCAATTTCGTCCTTTTCATCTTTAATAATCCAAAAAATATGGATGAATTACTTGCCAAAGTACGATTTAGTCTCGTGGATCAAATAGCAAACGCTACTGCTCAAATTAACAAGCAAGGTATTCATGTTCAAGCCCGTTTTTTTGCGATTGCACAAGTTTATGATTTTGGGGTGTGGGCAATTAATGAAGATGACATTTATCTTCAAGCAGGAAGCAGTAAGCTATCTGATCAAGACATCGCAAATCAATTAGAAAAACATTTTAGCGATCACTATGGCTTATTCAGTATTTTAAATGAGCTGCGCAATCAAATTGAAAGCTTGGTCGTAGCACAAGGATATAACGGCAAGTATCAAGAGGGCCAAGAAGAATATAGGTACGGAGACCGTTCGAAATTTGTCGAACTAATCAAACCATTTATCACCATCAATGATGATGAATTGTTTGAAATGTCGATGGCGCAAAAGACACTGGGCATCAACTGGAAAAATATCAACAGAGCCTTGCTTAAAAAATTCAGTGAAGAAGGCTATGTCCATCTTTCTCGAGAAGAAGCAACTTTATTAGCAAACCTCCCTATTGATGAAAATAGACCAATCGATCCAAAAACCCTCACTACACTTATTCCCAATGGCCATGAATTAGCGGAGTGTTTGGAATTTTTCAGTGAGTGGATGATTGAACAAAAAATAGCCTTGGTGATCGCTTATCTGAAGGATAAGACGGCCGAAGACCAAGAGGCTGCATTAGCAATTCTTACCAATCAAGCGCCTCAATTAACAATAAAACTACTCAAATCTCAAGCTCATTTGCGGCAACTGTATTTTTCCACTGCTATTCAAAAGAATAATGTGGCCTCTGTCAAAACCTGCGTACAAGTGGGCGCTGATATCAATGCCGCACTTCCGTTATTGTTTAGGGAAGATCATAAAAGCAGCACCCTTTATTGGTTACACGATCACCCTGCTTTGATCGCAACAATTACTTCAGCTGGTATGAATGCCACTATTTCTAAAGGGAAATATCAAGGGAAGACTATCGCAGAAACGCTCACAAATACCAAGAAAGGTCGTCAATTATTATTAGAAAATCCTGCATTACAAACCTTGCTTCCCGAGACGCTAGCTCATCGTTCTGATTATCTGAAACAGGCCAATGCTGAAAAACAAAGTATTAACGCTTTAGAAGGGTTCTTTAAAAAAGTAGATCCCCTTGCCATGCAACTGGGACAATACATTGTGTATGGGGACCTTACAAAAACAGAAAAATTACTGAAAGAATTACTGAAAACGAATCCCAAGCGCTTAGAAAAACTCTTAACCGAAAAAGTAACGGTCACCGATTATTCCAGACGCCAAAGCAAGAAAAAGACTCCTTTTCAAGCAGCCCTATGCGCATGGGATGATGAACTGTGTAAGATACTAGTACAGCATATGAGTCAGGATGAAATAGCCCGTCAATATCAAGAAATATTTCCTGAAGGACATCAAAAACACTTTGACGCACAAACCCCATTTAATTTCAGTGCTATTGTGGATGCGATAACCAGTAGCAATGAGGCTGATCTACAACAAGCACTCAATCTCGAACCTAACAATACAGTACTCTGGAGAAAGCTTGAGCAATTTAGAGCGGATTTCACGGAACGGTCTTATCAGGAAGCCGTATTTAATCCCAAACATCTTATGCAAGCATTTAAGCTTTATGATCAGCATTTTAATAGCTGGAGTTGGAGCCAACGAGATTTATTTTGGCGGCAAGTCATAGGTTACACCCAGCGTTTTCTCCCCGCGAATATTGCGATGGATTTTGCACGGGGGCGTTATTATCGCGTAGATGAAAAATCGAATCGTATTTTCAATTTTAGATTCGGTGAGTGCGCGATTTTTCCACTTTTGTATGATTCTCTTTCTGAGCTGGGATATACCTATGCTGCAGCGCCTTCTGGGCGGGCGGTACCTGAGCCAAAGCGCTTACTCTCGAAGGGCGTCCGTGAAGCTAGTCGGTTCAACATTCAAATCATACAAAAAATTCAACCTTGCGAAACTTATACAGCCCTATCAAAAAACGAAAATTTGCATCATTGTATGACTAACTCATCTTTCAGCACAGTAACTTGATTTCCTACCATCAATGCCTACGCAATTGATGCTCAAACAATTGATTGAGCAGCTTTGCCAAACGATATCCCGCTAATGCCGCAGCTTGCTCACTGATTTGCTGACCCTTTCCTATATATTTTTCATCTGGGACAGATTCTTGAGGTATGACATAAACCCAATGGTATGCCTCATCCATTCCATCTTTTATCCAATCACTTGAGTGAAGATCATTAACACGATCACCAAAATAATTCTCGGGATATTGCGCCATGATGCGTTTGCTTGTTTTCGCAATATTTTCATCACTGTTTTCAATATCGAATGCACCAACTCCTCTATCCCACAATTGGTGCAATGGAATACGTTTGTTATTGTAACGGACAAAAAATAAATTACCGCCTCGATCACCATCAGGATGAAGACTACTAATGCGAGAAACGGTATGAAGCGGTTGATGTAAATCAGCAACAATATGAATAAAAAAAGCTAAAAAACGCGCGCGATCATAAGGATTAACAGAAGCATTTTGCAAAATAGGTTCAATCATGCCAACTGCCCAATAAGCATTATCTGTATCAATTAAATTTTTAACAGGCGTTCCATCATCACTAAAAGCAACATCAATATAATGCCATCGGCTATAAGCTTCTATTTTTTGCCCATGCAAGCTATCAGGCCAATATGCCATGCTGATAAAAGAAGAATATTTTGGATAATCATGTGTAAAATCGATGATCAATGTATCAACTGCTTCTTTCGCTACAGTATTTAATTTTTGATAAGCAATATTTGCAATTAATTGATGAGCAAACGTATTCCAAGCACGACTAGAAAGCGGAAAAAATAGCATGAAAAAAATGAGTAACGCTATGGATGTTGATCGCATCATGCAACTCCTTAACAGCTGATTCCTTCATTGTTACCCAATCACTTTCACACTTGGCCTTGGTGTCATACGGGTTAAAAGTTCATAGGGCAATGTTCCACAATGTTTGGCAACGTGCTCAACCGGTAACCCTTCACCCCATAAAATCACAGGATCACCCACTTTTGCATCGCTCGCATGACGCAAATCAACTGTGAGCATGTCCATTGATACACGACCAACCAAAGGACAACAGGTTCCATTTACTAAAACCGGTGTGCCATTTTGCGCAAATTGCGGATAACCATCCCCATAACCCGCACTCACAACACCGATAAACATATCTTCTGGCGCAGTCCATGTTCCACCATAACCTACTTTTCCACCTTTTTTGACTTGATTGACCGCAATCAAACGTGATGAAAAAGTCATGACAGGCAACAATCCATGATCTTTTCCTGTTTGATGAGGAAAAGGGGATGCACCATAGAGCATTAAGCCTGGACGCACCCAATCACCATGCGCATCAGGCCAAGCCATGATTCCTGCAGAATTTGCCAAACTACGAGGACCAGTGAAGTGTTGAGTGACCGTTTGAAATAATTCCATTTGTTGACGTGTTGCATTGCCATTAATAAAATCTGCTTCAGCAAAATGGGTCATTAAACCAATCGGTTTGATCACAGCAGGCGCTGCTAAAAGACGCTGATAAAATAGATCAATCAATGCAGGATCAATCCCTAAACGATGCATCCCTGTATTAATTTTCAGCCATACTGGAAATGGTTCAATCCCCTTCGCTGCCTCTAACATCTCAAGATGCATTTGATGATGCACAACTAAGGTAAAGCGATGCAACGCTGCAGCTTGTAATTCATCTGCATGAAATAAACCTTCGATTAATACAATAGGCTGCGTAATGCCCGATTCTCGAAGCTTAATCCCTTCCTCAAGTGAAGCAACCCCTAAAGCTTCAGCATGTGATAAAGCTTTTGCAACTTGCACAATACCATGACCATACGCATTAGCTTTAACCATGGCCATAACAGCACGACCCGGTGCAAATTCACGTACACGCGATAAATTAAATTGAAGTGCATTCAAATTAATAGTGAGTTGTGTAGGACGACTCATAAATTAATACACAGTTGGACGCATAAAATTTTCAAAACAAGTATATTGGCCCATGAATGTTAAACGGATTTTTCCAATGGGGCCATTACGTTGTTTTGCAATAATAATTTCAGCAGTTCCTTTATCGGGGCTGCTTTCATTATAAACTTCATCCCTGTATATAAAAGCAATCAGGTCAGCATCTTGTTCAATGGCGCCTGATTCACGTAAATCAGACATGACGGGACGTTTATCTGCACGCTGTTCTAAGCCACGGTTTAATTGAGAAATCGCAATTACAGGGACTTTTAATTCTTTTGCAAGTGCTTTGAGTGATCGTGATATTTCAGAAATTTCTGCCGTACGATTTTCATTATAACCAGCAGATGCCTGCATCAACTGCAAGTAATCAACAACAACCAACCCCAAACGGCCTTGCTCTTTGGTAAGACGCCTTGCCCTTGCTCGCATTTCCGACGGATTTAAAGCAGGCGTATCATCAATAAAAAGCGGTGCTTCAGATAACATACTCACAGTTGAACTAATCCGCGGCCAATCTTCATCAGCGAGTTTTCCCGTTCGTATACGGAGTTGATCAATGCGACAAAGCGATGACAACAATCGCATAACGATCGCTTCACCCGGCATTTCCATACTAAACACTAAAACGGGTAAGCGGCTTTTGATGGCAACATGTTCTGCCATATTCATTGCAAGAACGGTTTTTCCCATCGAGGGACGTCCTGCAATAATAACAAGATCAGCTGGTTGTAACCCTGAGGTCATGTTATCGAAATCGTGATAACCCGTCGGTACACCTGTGATCGCATCATTTGCATGAAAAAGGGTATCGATTCTATCCATTGTTTTAGCAAGAAAATCTTTGATATTAACGGGCCCACCACTGCGCGTACTTTGTTCAGCAATGGAAAAAACTGACCGTTCCGCTTGGTCTAACAATTCGCTGATATGACGTCCTTTTGCATTAAAGGCATTATCAGCAATATCATTTGCAGCCGTAATCAACTGCCTCAGTACAGAGCGTTCCCGCACGATATCGGCATAAGCTGCAATATTGGCAACCGTTGGGGTGTTATTGGCTAATTCGAAGAGGTAAACTTCGCCACCAATGTGATCTAATTCGTTGATTTCACGTAAAGCTTCTGACACCGTCAATACATCAAGCGGCTTATCATGAGCCATCAGACGAGACATGACTTGATAAATAATACGATGCTCATTTCTATAAAAATCATTTTCATGTATACGATCTGCTACTTGTTCCCAAGCACGCTGATCAAGCATCAATCCACCCAAAACCGATTGTTCTGCTTCAATAGAATGCGGCGGCACCCTCACCGAGGATGCTTGAGAATATCGATTTGACATCGACCGTGTAGCAGGAGACAAGTCCGTCATATTTAACCTTTATTTTTGCATCATGACGGGGTTTATTATGTTCTTTTTTGAAGATGGCAGCAATTGTTTAACGCGGCCGTGTCCCAGGGCAATCGGGCCTGCTGAAAAACCCGTTATTTATCGTAAGAATTTTAACTTTCAGGTACACTATCAAAATTTTATATATGCTCGCTATTAATTGAATGAGATGTTCCTAGTTGAGAACGAGAACTCGAATGAAGTATAAATCTGAATTACTATGCTATGTCAATTTCACTGCAAGTATTCTCTTTGGATATTTGATTTGGACTATATCACCTTATTATGGCTGCCACGAACCCTGGTGCAATAACATCTATTTCATTGAACTGCTCACCTGGGGACTGCTTTGGGGTATTTTAGGTAAGGGTAATTTGTTAATAAGTTTGTTATTAAGCTACGTAGGTTGCACATTAGGTCAGGTGATATATCTAATTATTCATGTTTGGCCAATCAACACCGGAAGCACAAGCGGGGCGATAACGATAGGAATAACATTTGTCTTCACTCCCATAATTAGTACCTTTGTTATTTTCGGAGGTATCATCGGGAGACTACTAATCCCTCTGACTAAGTTTTTAAAAAATAGAACAAAATAAGAGGTGTCATCCCCGCGAAGGCGGGGATCCATTCAAAATAGATTCCCGCCTTCGCGGGAATGACACAGCTTTAAGCTTCAGGTGTAATGCTAACTTTGATGGTTGCTACTATGTCGTTTTCAAGGTCAATTAAAAGCTCGTACTCACCCACCGTACGCAACGCACCTTCAGGTAATTGGATTTCACGTTTTTCAATGGTAACACCAACTTCTGAAACAGCTTCAACGATTTCACGTGTACCCACTGAACCAAATAATTTACCTTCTTCGCTCGCTTTCACTTTAATATTAATGACTGGTAAATCTTGTAAAGATTTCTGCCTAAGCAGTGCTTTTTCATGTTTTTCAGCAGCAAGTTTTTCGAGTTCTATGCGGCGTTTTTCAAACGCTAAGAGGTTTTCACTGGTTGCATAAACAGCTTTACCTTGCGGAATTAAATAGTTTCGTGCATAACCCGATCGCACTCTGACTTTCTCGCCGAGCGCCCCTAATTTACGTATTTTTTCAAGCAAAATAACTTCCACTGCTTCACCCTCTTCATTAATGAATGATTATGAAATTTTTTTAAATCGTTTTCGTACATTAAACCAAATATCTGCCAAACTAATCATAGATACAAATATTATGCTTGCTGGCAATGAAATAACCATAGCAAGATAAAAAATCATCAGCCAAAACCATGAAGTCGATGTTTTTATTTGCCTAAAGAAATAATGAACAATACTTAAACCCGCTACGCCAAAAAGTAAATATAGAATAGGCATTATATCTAAAACGACAATGTTTCCCAAATAGGAAAACACAAGGCTTGCAATAAACAAAATACCTGCAAGTTGGCTTAAATGAACATTTTGCAATTCTTTATGTAAACGGCCGGGATAAAAAATATAGGATTCCCACCACCTTGCGATAATCAATTGTAAAATCGCATTAAACAATACACCCGCCGTCATAAAACCTGTTGCGTATTGTTTAGTGTTATTGATTAATTCAAGATGATCACTCTGACTTAATGAATTTGCAACAGCCTTCGCTTCCGTATAATAAGAACGTAATTGTTCGCCCCACCATACAGCAACATCAGGATAAAGCAAATGAATAACACTAACAAATAAAACACCTGCTAGTGCTGCAATTTGAAAAAGTTGACTCCAACTACAACGCCGGTTCAATAACACAGCAAAAATCCACGTGAGCGTGTTGCTGGATACTGCAACTAAAATGGCAGCCCATACGGTAATCGTGGAAGTGTCTGTATGATGCGAAAAGTAAAAGCTAATGACATAAGGCAACGTTGCTGCAAACGTTAAAATTGCACCTTCTACTGCGCCTTTACGCAATGTTATGAAGGCCGCAGCAATAATACTCATCGCACCCAGAACAGGGATAAATGTGATTAAAAATGCAAGTACAATCGTTAAATAACGATGTTCAAGCAAATAATGCGTAAAACGCTGAAACTTCATTGGCCTAGTGTCTGTCGCAATAAGGTAATAAAGCGATGTAACGCGCAAGTTTAATGGCTTTTGCTAGCTTGCGTTGAAAATGCGCTTTAGTCCCAGTGATACGGCTTGGAACAATCTTGCCGTTTTCCATAATAAATTTTTTAAGAAGATAAACATTTTTATAATCGATATCTTGAATATTATTAGCTGTGAAGTAACATATTTTTCTACGACGAAAATGTGCCGCCATATAAACCCCTTGAATATTATTAATTAATTAGATTGATCAGATACGCCTGCCGGTTCTTTTTTTGATCCAGAAGAAAAACCACCGTGGTAGTTTTTATCACGTTGTGAATCGGATGTATCTTGATCACCACGATAATCTTTTTCTTTCATCACAGGAGAAGGTTCTGTTACAGCTTGATCAACACGCAAAACCATATTACGAATGACTGCATCATTGTAACGAAAATTGTCTTTTAGTTCATTGATGGTTTGTTGATTACACTCAACGTTCATCAAGACATAATGTGCTTTCATGACTTTATTAATGGGATAAGCAAGTGGTCTTCGACCCCAATCTTCAAGACGATGCACTTTACCTTGTTGTTGAGCAATAACATTGTTATATCGCTCAATCATTGCAGGTACTTGCTCGCTTTGATCAGGATGAACGAGAAAAATAATTTCATAATGCCGCATTTTTGATGCTGCTTGTTCTTTCATAAAAGCTCCTTTCGGATCAGTAGTTTTACAAAAAATTATGCAAAACAAGGAGTTAAAAAACCCATCGGCTTCAGTCAACACAGATAGGACTAGGTAAAAGCGGGTCATTTTACTGCTTTTTGATAAAGAATAAAAGGTCTTTGAAGAGAGGATGAAAACAAAGCGCAAAGTAAAATATCAATGAAAAATTATTGTTTAAAATCAAATAATTAAAATGAAAGTGGCATAACGTTGGGTTTTGCTCACCGTCTTATTGCTTTATAATGAAAATAATTGAGCATTAAAAAAACCCAAGGAGAAGGCTATGCTGCTTAAGGACAAGGTTGCAATCATCACTGGCGCAGCAAGCGGGATTGGTAGAAAAATCGCCGAAACTTTTGCAAAAGAAGGCGCAAAGGTGGTGATTGCGGATATCAATATTGATCAAGCAAACACAGCAGCAAAAGAAATTGAATCTCAATTTGGTCAAAAAGCGCTTGGCGTCAAAATGGATGTGACCAATGAATCAGAAGTCAATACCGGTGTAGAGAAAGCCATCCAAACTCTCGGCAGCATAGATATTTTAGTGAGTAACGCTGGCATTCAACACATCGACCCCATCGATCAGCTCGCCTTTGCGGATTGGAAAAAATTACTGGCCATCCATTTAGACGGCGCATTTCTCACCACACGGGCTTCCCTTCTATCCATGTACAAATCAGGTCGAGGTGGGTGCATCATTTACATGGGATCGGTGCATTCAAAAGAAGCTTCCCCTTTAAAAGCACCTTATGTGACTTCCAAGCATGGTTTACTAGGCTTATGTAAAGTCGTTGCAAAAGAAGGTGCGAAGCATAACGTTCGTGCAAATGTGATTTGCCCGGGTTATGTCAAAACACCGCTCGTTGAAAAACAAATTCCAGAGCAAGCAAAAGAATTAGGAATAAGTGAAGAAGATGTAATTAAAAAAGTCATGTTAAAAGACACTGTGGATGGTGAATTTACAACAACTGCAGATGTTGCAGATGTTGCTCTCTTTTTTGCATCATTTCGATCGAATGCACTCACTGGGCAATCGCTTGTGGTGAGTCACGGTTGGTTTATGGAATAAACCATGGCAAATCATGTCATTAAAAAATTTGATCGCATCGTTATGCTTTTGCAGGGCGGCGGTGCACTGGGCAGTTATCAAGTAGGCATCTTTAAAGGCTTGCATGATGCGGGATATACACCCAATTGGATCATCAGCACATCTATTGGCGCAATCAATAGTGCAATCATTGCGGGCAACAAACCAGATGACCGTGTTAAAAAATTACAGGAATTTTGGCATACCATTTCAACGAAAACCCTTCCTGTACCGGATGAATTAAATAATATTTTGCTGGAACGCTTCCAGCATTTTTTAAGCGCCAAATGTACAGAATGGATTGGACAACCCGGATTTTTTTCACCACGCCCAGTCAGCCCTTGGTTGAGTATTGAAAGTACCGCAGATCAATTAAGCTATTACGATACTGAAGAATTGCGTGAAACTTTATTACGATTTATTAATTTTGACCTCATCAATGAAAAAAAAATTCGCCTCAGTATGGGCGCTGTACGTATTGCAACCGGTAATTTGGTTTATTTTGATAATTCAAAAATGGAAATTAAACCAGAGCATGTCATGGCAAGCGGTGCGCTTCCGCCTGGATTTCCAGCTGTGCGGATTGATAATCAATTATTCTGGGATGGCGGCGTACATTCTAATACCCAAATCCATTTACTGTTTGAAGAAGATGAACCCATCTCTACATTGTGTTTCATGGTGAACTTATTTGACTCCTACGGTAAACGCCCGACAAACATGGATGATGTCATCAAAAGACAAAAAGATATTTCATACTCAAGCCATCATAGACAATTGATACAAACACACCAATATATGCATAACTTGCGGCATGCTATTAGTGTGCTTGGCAAACATATTCCTGAAGAACAAAAAGAAAATTCAAAAATAAAAAAATTAATTGAGCTTGGAAGCTCAGGTATTATTCATCTTGCACGATTTCACTACAAAGGAAAAAGATCTGATCTTTCATCCAAAGATTATGAATTTTCTTTACCTTCTATACTCGATCATTTTGATGCAGGATATGCTGATGTTGAACGCGCTTTGCGTGAACCACTTTGGTACCAACCATTTGACGATACAACAGGATTAATTGTGCACGAATTATCAGATAACCCTACCGCTGATGATTTTCCATTTGATATTAATCTTTACGAACGATAAAAAATTATTTCATCACTTGTAAATGAGCACTCAGTGTATCTGGAATCATATGACCACGTCGCGTTAACTTGAGTGTATAAACACTATCTTTAATAATCAAACGTCGTACTGCATAAGCAATCGCAACGATGACCATCAGTGGCAAAATAACTGTGAAATCGTTTGTCAATTCAGCAGTCATGATAATTGCAGTAATTGGTGCAGCGGTACTTGCACCCACCATGCCTGCCATTCCAGCAAGCGCGCCTAATTGTATATTTAAATCAGGGTGTCCTGGGAAAAAATATGCGGTAAACATCGCAAAACACGCACCGAAAGTTGCACCGATAAAAAGCAAAGGTGAAAAAACACCGCCAGATCCACCTGATCCAAGCGTAATTGCTGTATCAAACAATTTAAGCAATGCTAAAAATAATAAAAACCCTGGATGCGTTAAAGTGTAACTTAATACATCCACAATTGTTGCATAACCTACGCCCTGAATATAATAATGCCCAAATGAATACATCATGAGATACATACTAATACCAACCATCAGCATGCCAAACATATGTCGACCATATTCATTTTTAAAATAGCGATCGAAATGATCTTCTGCAAAATAAATACTATGGATAAACAATGCAGAAAGAAGGCCCAGTAAAATACTTAATACAATGTAAGCAACAATACCAAACCAATAAATTTGTGATACAGCCGTTGTGGTAAACGTTAAAAATGGTGCGCTGCCGAAATAGAGATAGCTCGTGTAAGTTGCAATGGCAACAGCAAGATTAACAGGAATGATTGTACGTGCGCTTAATTCGGGCAGCATAATTTCAAGCGCAAATAAAACGCCGCCAAACGGTGCGTTAAACGTTGCCGCAATACCACCGCCAGCACCACACGCAATTAAAGTAATACGCTCCCAATCTGTAACTTTAATATATTGGCCAATGGTTGATCCAAATGCAGCACCAATTTGAATGATTGGCCCTTCCCGACCAACGGATCCACCCGACCCTATAGAAATAGAAGAAGCCAAAGCTTTTACAAGCGCAACAATGGGTCTCACCATCCCGCGCTCATAATAGATTGCATCCATTACTTCTGGCACACCATGCCCTTTTGCTTCGGGGGCAAAGTTTTTTACTAAAAATGCAACAGCAAAAGCACCAACTACGGGAACCAACACAATCCCTATTCCCCATCGACTGGGTAGAGCATGACTCAGTACATCATAATGAGTTGAAAATTCGCCGTAAAAAAGCAGGTTGTGGAAAAATCCGATCAGTTCACGAAAAAAGATCGCACCAAAACCTGCAACAATACCTACTAATACAACAAGCAGATAAAACCGCACCCATAGTAGTGGCTTCATCAGAAAAACATCCCTGTTATGCAGAAATTTTATTTTCGATTATTTTTTGATTTCAATCAATGTCACTTTAAATATAAGAACTTGATTTGGACCAATCACAGGCGGCGCACCACGTTCACCATAAGCAAGCGATGCGGGAATATATAACTCCCAGGTTGAACCCACTTTCATCATTTGTAGAGCTTCTACCCATCCTGGAATAACACCTGTGACTGGAAAAGTAATAGGCTGACCACGACGATATGAGCTATCAAACTCTGTACCGTCAATTAAGGTACCAGAGTAATGTACCGTAACTTGGTCATTTCGTGTTGGAATAGGACCCGTCCCTTCTTTAATCACTTTATACTGCAAACCATCTGGTAATGTCACAACGTCCGGCTTTGTTTTATTTTTCGCTAAAAATGCTTCTCCCGCTAATTTGTTTTGATTTGCCGCTACTTGCATTTGCATCTCCTCTCCGCTAATTGATGAGTTGATTTCCGCAGCATAGAGTTGTGTACAGAACATCATCAAACAACCCGCCCATACTGCTGCTATTTTAAAGACAACTTGATTTTTCATAAATTTAATCCTTCCTTTGCTTGACAAACCTTGCCAAAAAACTCAAGAATATGCCTCCGCCATTGTGGTCTTCACGTCACACAAAAGCTCGACGTAAGATAGCATTTTTCTACGTAAAAAAACATGGCAGGTAAATTTAGAAAGGCTATGTAGCTCAGCTGGTTAGAGCGCGGCACTCATAATGCTGAGGTCGGTGGTTCGAGTCCACCCATAGCCAGATGAATAATAACGCCATTACAAGCCGCCCAAGCTTGTATCACGAAATCGTTTTCCTTGTTGTTGATTTGCTCGGCGTTGTTGCGCTTCCCAAGCCTCTTTACTTGCGTTTAAAAAATAGGGAAACGTGTATGGCGTCTTTTGATTGTCAGAGAGATATTGTTGAAAAGCGCAAGCTACCGTTTTAAATGTTTCCAAATTCTCAGCTTGCTTATAAAGCGCTTCACGTTTGTCATTGTACCGTTGGCTTCTAAAGAAAGTTACGCCTGGGAGGGGTTTATCTTCAAGTGAAAGTTTATTTTGTTGCTTTGTCTGTTGTAAATACCCATTAAAATCAGCGCGTGATTTAAACCCTTCTTGACTACTAAGATTGATTAAATTTAAAAAATCAACACGTCGTCTATTTGCATCATCCGAATGGTCTTTTGCTTTGCTGACGAGATATTGATAAATATCGCAAATATACGCAAAGATATTGATGAGGTTTAATCGTTCTTCATAGGATTTTTCATGTAACAAAGGAAGTACATATTGTTGTATTTGTGCATCAAGATCATGATAACCCATTCTATTTAGCGCACTGAAATTGTTCGAATAAACAGCATGCATCAGGGACCATTTCAATGCTTCTGCGGGATTCTTTTTTTTCTCGTAGAAGTCGGAAAGCGCCAACATCGTTGGTAAAAAATCATCAAGATGCTCTTTGGCATTGTTTATTGTTTTAAGGGATTGTAAATGTGATACCAAGGTTTGCTCTGTAATGAGAGCATGTTTAAGGCCTCTTCTTTCCATATCTACAAAAGCATCATCTAAATTTTTTATCTTTAAATTGTCCCAAAGATTATTTTGTTGTTGTGGAAAATGGCAATAAACCATTTTACAGACCATCTCACTCGCTTTTTGTGTTTTTTTATAAAATTCTTGAGCTGCAGCTTCTTTTCCGTACTGTTCATGTAATCTGCCAAGAAAATAATTTGCGATAGGATAACTTTGAGCAGCAAAGCTTAAAGCATGCTTTGCATCATTAAAACCTATTTCGCTATATTTCGAAAGCCAACTCGGCAGCGGGTTAGAAAAAATTTGACTTATCAAAGTTAATCCAAACATCAAACAATCGTTATCGCTCAATACAATACGTTCATCTTCAGGTGTATCAGCAATCCAGCAATTACTATCGTCATTGTGCCACTTTGGCGAAATTAAAAATCGCTTATCACGATCTGAATATTGAACAATGCCTTCTTGCAGATTTTTTTTATCAATTGTTGGACAATAGCTACTAACTCTATAAAACATATTAGGACACCCCCATTGAGAAAAAGGTTTGGCCCATTATCCTTAATAAATGTTAAGAATTTATTAAGGGCCACCTGGCCGAATTCGGACACGTAGAACAGGTAGCTCAGATCCCTAATATTTTGTTAAGGCCGTTTTTCTATACTACATCTCAGCTTGAGAATAAATAGTTACTGTCGCGCAATAGCTAACATCTACAAGCCTGACAAATATATTTCGCAGCAGCAATTAAAATTAAATAATTACGAGGAAAGGGTTATGAAGTTAAAACTGAGTGAGCAAATTCAAGATAGTAAACATCATACGCTTCAAGATATCATCTCCATAATTAGCGAAAATTTGGAGCTTGAACACCAAATACCTCCCCAGTTTTTTGAACCTGTTGTTAATTATTTCTTATATCTGCCACGACCAGCCGCTATAGGACCGTTCCCACGAAATTTGCAGGGATTAGACGCTTATTTAGAGGGTTTAGAGCTTCTTCTTAAGGATAGTTTTTACCTTCATTTGCTTCAAAAAGGTATGCTTAGCTTGATGCCTACCCAAGGAGAAACCTCAAAAAAAATAACCAAACCAGGTGATTTTTATTTGCATGTTGACGCTGCAGACAATGCAACGTTAGCTGTTAAGGCTTTTTTCTGGCCTTATCATGATGGATCTCAAGTTTTTAATTTATATAATCCTTATTTGACTGAAAAATTTTCCTCCAGCGTGAACTTAGTTAATTTTCTAAAAAACCCGAAAGCCCCTATAGATCGTACCCAATGTGACGCGTATCTAAGTGAATTCCACACTGCATTATTTGATTATACAAGATTCATCAGTCGTAATTATTTTAAAATGGATACAACACCTCTGCTTGTCACTCAATCATTAAGGCCAATTGTGGGGTATTTTTTATATGACTCTTTAGGAATGAAAACAGATGAAGAATTCTTGCAATATCAACATATATTCCAGAAGTACCCGAAAGGAAAAGACGGATTAGTACTTTATTTAGATAAATTAAAAACACTTCTCCTGGATCCTTTTTTCCGGCATTTGTTTACAAAAGGATATCTCACCCTATGGCCAAGAGATCTTGCTAAAAGGCAGGTGACCCAACCTGGAGAATTATGTTTGCATGTGGATATAAATCAACAGACGTCAAATCTATATGTTACCCTCATTCTTTGTCAACTCGATAAAAAGGGTAACCCTCAGTTGATGTATTTTCCCGATACATCACCGAATCTCGAAATGTTTTTACAAGCGCTTTTACAAGATCTGCAAAACCCCATTCATCCGCGATATAAAGATTATTTACCTCAAGAGCAAAGCACTAAGAAACGGAAGTTGGGAGACGATTATCCGATTGATAATAAACAGGGCTATAGAAATGAATCTTATTACCCAAGAGCTGAAAAGCCTTCTGAGGTGCTACCTCAGTTTACAGGTCCACTCGTTGATCCACGATACCCAAACCTTGCTCTAAACCAAAAACCCTCACAAAATAAGAAGCAAGCAGTAATAGGCCAGAATCAGAACTTTCAAGTAAATCTGGAATTTAACAAGGAAACAAGCGAAGCTCTGGTGGAATTGCGAAGAAAATTGCAGGTAAAAGGGGTGAATTTAGGCAGGGTACCTGACAATGTTTTTGTCTCGTTAAGCCCTATTGTGGGATATTTTTTACGTGGTAATCCAGGAATAGAACCATATCCTGTAGAGAAACTTCAACCTTTCAAGAAAGGTAAAGAAGGATTACAGCGGTATTTGAATGCATTGTGTAATCTTCTCATGGATCCTGTTTATCGCCGTTTGTTTGAAACAGGTGATCTTACTCTAATACCCAAAGAGGAGGCTGCAAAAACAGTGTGTGAGGAGCGTCAAATCTGTTTGCGGGTTGCAGTCATTCCAGAGACTACCATATTATTTGTTGCTGCAACGATTTTACCCTTAAACGAGGAAGGCATAAAACACGTTCTAACCATTGCGTCTCATGGAAATGGAGATTCATTAACTAACTTCCTATCAGATGACCATGTTGACTTTGCTGTCGATAAGCAACAACGTGATTTATTGTATGCTAAAATACAGAACATAGTTAAAGCACAAGAAGAAGAAGAAAAACAGAAACTCTCTAAAATGCTTACAGACTCAAAACACAGTGAAACGCGCGTTATATGTGAATATTTAAATAAAAAGTTGAAAGAAGAATTAGGACCTCTTGCAGGTTATTTTGAATGGATTGTGTCTTCGAATTTCATAGCGCTTCGTGGCCCCTCTTGTAACTACACAAATCCAGGTAAATATTCACCTAACATTGATGGTTATAAGCTTTCACTGGGTGATTTTATGCTTGATTTTTCTAAAAATGCAAAGGTAGAAAATTGTTCTAAACCAACAGAAAATCATCGGTATAATAGAGTCGCTGTTTTAAGAGAAGATCATAAACACGGTTCTTATTATGGGCCAATTGATCAAGACAGGCTTCGAAATGCTGTTATACAAGAGTTGCATAAAGAATACCGTAACACTAATTGGGGGAAAGGACCTGCTTCCTTTGCTGTAAATCCAAATGTGAAATTTCTATCAAATAATAACAATAATAATCAAGTTGATCCTTTAGTGAATAGAGCTAACAAGAAAACATTAGAAAATGATGTAATAAACAAAGAACTTTCTAAGCAGACAGATCGCTACAATCAAGATAAGAATGATTTTGTAAAAATTATTCAAGAAATTGCATTGCAACAATCTGAAAAGAGAGCGTATCTTGCATACCCATCCTATTTTGAATTTAAAGGAACTAAAGAAGCACAAAAAGCTTTTGCTGTTTTTTCTTTCAATCGACTTGATAAGAAGATGTTTCATATATTGGCAAATATATCCTCTTATTTGCTCATTGTAATTGTACAACAATTTACAGATAAAGCTTTTTCTATTAGAAATAGCGAGGATGGAAATGATAAGAAGCGTGAGAGAATTATTGAGAATTTTGATAAACTCGAAACCTATCTGAATGCGTTACCCTCCCCGGATGGGAAATGGGTTGATAAATTAAATCAGGAACTTTCACGTGAAGTAAAAACCCAAAAATGGGCTCAACATTTTCATCAGGTATTACCCAATAAAGCATGCACTTTTGATACACTGCGGGAATATGTTAAAAAAGCTTCTGATGATGAATTTAACGATATGCAGAAAACAATTGAGTGTATTATAGACTATCTCTACGAGGATGATTCTGTATTAAATAAAGTTTATCAGCTTGATAAAGGTACTGATTTTCATGATAAATACCTTTCACATAGGGATAGGCAAACTTGGCTATCCTCAAAATTTGTAGACGCGAAGGATATTACCATTAATATTCCCGTAGAATTATTATCCAAGTGTAATGCTCGATTACAGAATACCTTTAACTTGCAAGCACAGAAAGTGGAGTCTATGGAGATTGAGCAGCCTAAAACACTAAGGTCATCAAATAGAAAATAGCCCCATTAATTTTTTAATCATCAAATGCAAAAAGGGTACCCCGTAAGACGCGCATCCTTCGACAAGTAGAGGAGCGCTCCTCGGGGCAAATGGATGATGGGTTAACCGAACATTTACTTAAAGCCCATCAATCAATTGAAAAACAAAAAGATTTATTATACCGTGTACAACAATCTGTCGCTTAATAAGGCGTGTTTTGCCCTCTAATCTGCTCAAGGAAAGAATATTGTTTATGGAAACATCCATTAAATATGCTGCTCATTTAAACCCTATTCAACTTCCCACAATAAAAATACCTGAACCGTCTCAATTGAAAACTGATCATTCTTTTACGCAATCACCCTTTACATTTGCAGTCATTGAAAACCATCAATACTATTTGCAACAGCAAACTGAATTATTTGATTATTTGCTTAAAAAACAAGAAATCTTATGGCAGCAATACATCGCTTTACATTATCCTGCCACTCACGTTTACCCCCAATTTACACGCCAAGATTTGGAAGGGCTCGCCTCGGGCACCATTTCAAGTTATTTTGGAGAATGGTTTAAACCGCTAGATCAATATCAACGCTTGATTCGAATGCCAGAACCCCCCCTTCTTTTAACAGACCGTATTACTAAAATTGACGCAGCACCGGGATCACTTAAAACGGGGACGATTTACACGGAAACAGATGTAACTGAAGATGCCTGGTATTTACATCATGGCCGCATGCCGGCAGGCATCATGATTGAATCAGGGCAATCTGATTTATTACTTGCTTCTTGGCTAGGTTTTGATTTTTATAATCAAGGTCAACGTATTTATCGCTTACTGGGTTGTGAATTAAGTTATCACGGCGAATTACCTAAACCAGGTGATACCTTATGCTACGATATTCACATTGATGGTCAAGCAAAACATGGTGATATCCGATTATTCTTTTTTCATTACGATTGTCGCATTAACGGAGAACTCCGCCTAAAAGTTAGACATGGGCAAGCAGGGTTTTTTTCTGATCAAGAATTATTAGAATCGGGTGGCGTGTTATGGGACCCTACTCTTGATGCGCACGTTCATTCTCTTCCGCATGATTCACCTTCTGTTCAATGCACACGCAATCAGTTTTCTCAAGAACAACTAAAATGTTTTGCATCAGGTGATGTATATGGTTGTTTTGGTAAAGGGTATGAATTAACTCAAACCCACACACGCACACCATCTATCAGCAATCATGACATGTTGTTTTTGAATGAAATAACACACTTCGATCCTACTTTAGGGCCTCATCAACGCGGTTATATACGTGCACTCCAACACGTTCATCCAGATGATTGGTTCTTCAAAGGACATTTTAAAAATGATCCCTGCATGCCCGGCACCTTAATGTTAGAAGCAGGCTTACAACTCATCGCATTCTATTTGACTGGATTGGGTTATACCCTCGATAAAGATGGTTGGCGATTTGAACCCATTCCAGAACAAACATTCAAGTTACGTTGTAGAGCACAAGTAAGACCAACAGCAAAACAAATTGTTTATGAAATGTTTGTTACGCAAATTATCGAAAAACCCATTCCGATGATATACGGCGATTTATTAGGAACAGTTGATGGTTTAAAAGCATTTCATACTAAAATTGGTGTAAGACTCATTCCAGATTGGCCATTAACCCTTTCACATCCATTATTAAAAAATGATGTAGAGCCCAAATCCGTTGCAGAAGTCAATGGATTCAAGTTTGATTATTTTTCATTACTCGCTTGTGCTTTTGGAAAACCATCCGATGCATTTGGCGAAATATACAGACGCTTTGATAATCATCGACGTGTCGCACGATTGCCAGGACCACCCTATCATTTCATGAATCGCATTACGCATGTGCAAGGAAAGATGGGGGAGTTAAAAGTCGGCGCAGAAATGGAGTGCGAATATGATATGCCAATCGATGCTTGGTATTTTCAGGATAATCCCGGGCATACCATGCCATTCTGTGTTTTTCTGGAAGCAGCATTACAACCTTGTGGCTGGCTGGGTTCTTACATGGGAAGCACACTGCATACAAATGAAGATGTTTTTTTCCGTAATTTAGATGGTGTGGGTACCTTAACCAACGAAATTCCGCCAGGATCTCTACCTCTTCGTACACGTGTCAAATGTACTAATTTATCCAGAGCAGCAGGCATTAGTATTGAAAATTTTGATGTCCAATGTTTTCTTGGCGAACAAAAAATCTATGAAATGCAAACTGTATTTGGATTCTTTCCACTAGAATCACTCAAAAATCAAATTGGACTACCTGTTCCAGAATCTGAAACAGATATACTAAACAAATCTTCGGAATTGTATGTGGATTTACTACAACAACCGACTCGTTATTTTGCTAAACCCTTAGCATTACCCACTGGGCAATTACTCATGATTGATCGAATCACTGGTTTTTGGCAGCAGGGTGGCAAAAGAGGGTTAGGACAATTGCGCGCTGAAAAAACTGTTCACCCCGATGAGTGGTTTTTTAAAGCTCATTTCTTTCAAGACCCCGTCCAACCTGGCTCTCTGGGGATAGAAGCAATGAATCAAGTATTGCAATTTTATATGCTTCACAACAACCTGCAAAAAAATATTGTTGACCCTTTATTTGAACCCCTCGCATTGAATATCCCTTTAATATGGAAATGTCGTGGGCAAGTATTACCTTCAAGTCGATTAGTTCATATTACAATGGATATTATTGAAGAAGGGAATGATGCTAAAGGCGTATATGCTATCGCTGATGCAGCATTATGGGTGGATGGAAAACGTATTTATGAAGCAAGAAATTTTGGTCTGCGTATCATTCCTAAAAAATTAAAAGGGTCGCCGACGCTCAATATTTTCCAAGAAACGATTGATGTTGACCCCAAAAAAGAATTGTGGATTGATGATCATCGCCCAACTTATTTAATTCCCTCCTTACCACTTATGGGCGCCATACATTACATGACACAAGCGGTAAGAAAATATTTCCCTGCTAAAAAAATGATTTCCATCAAAGAAGTAAAAATGCTTCGATGGGTGGTCATCGATCAACCTATTCAAATAAAAATTGCTATTCAATTACAAAATAACGACAGTGCTCAAGTTAAATTATCGACACTAGAAAATAATAAAGAAATACTATTTGCAAAAGGAAATGTATATTTTGCGAATGCTTACCCCCTACAACCCACAAAAATGCCTGTTGATTTAATCAATCAAACAGAAATACAAAATCCCTATTTTCATTTATTCCATGGAAAATCTTTACAGATCGTACAATCACTTTTACAAGGCGAAAATGGTGCAGATAGTATAATCAATGTGCCTCAAAATATATCTTATAGTGTGGGAAATCCTATTTTATTGGATGCAACAATGCATAGCATACCGAGTGATCAATTAACATCTTGGTGTAAAGAAATTTCTGACGATCAAGTGGGTTATCCTTGCTTGATTACTCAAATGATGTGCTATGACCAACCCCCTTCATCAGGTCAAGTAAATTGTAAAGTACGTTTTAGTGGATTTCATGAAAGCAAACGATTCCCTAAATTTGATGTCACTGTATCGATCAATAATAAAATATGGGTTGATTATCAGGTGGTTTATGCATTATTTTCAAAAGGGCCATTGCATACAATCTCCCCTGAAAATAGACGATCGTTTTTACAACATAAAAATTTTGTGCCCGGCATATCACTTTCTACGCTTTCACCATCCTTTTCATCCTTGGAAATCAAGACCGTGAAAAATAATGATTGGTTACCTGGATCGGTCGCGGCATTGTTTGAGGTAAAGGGTGATGAAAAAACAATGACAAAGCATATCCTGATTAAAGAACACTTTTCTGCATTATTAAAAGTACACCCTTCAGAAATCATTGTTCACGATGAACAAACCGCAAGTTGTAAAAACGAATCTGATAAAACATATTCTTTTAATCTTACTGAACAAGTTGGAAAATTTATGATAAGGATGAGCACTCCGTAATGATTCAGTGATTGCCACTGAATCATTACGATTAAACCAAATATCAAACAAGCTTGCTTTTTGTCGTAATGGTTAAGTCCGAGACGTTTCGTTGGGTTTCTGGTTTTTCTGTTTTATCACTGTTCTGGGGGAAGAGTATAATATGTTTACGTACCACTGAAACATCCTCCGACCCTGACAGAGGTTTTGTATCCGGATTTTGATTGATCGATAGAGAACGAATATTATTAATCCTTTCCTGAATATGAACCTTATATGGATTCTCATTGTAAAGTTTGAATTGTGATACCTTAACAATCTCATCAGGCAGCTTTCTCATCCAGAACAATAGCGTAGAATAATCTGCATTTAATTTTCTCTGAGCAAAATCAAGGAATTCAAAGAGACGAATGAGCTTATAGATTTTTTCTTTCGAGGCATCCACCTTCTTAAGCCCAGCCGTATCCTTCAATTCAATCTTTATGATAATTGTATTTTCCTCACTAAAACAGTGGAAATTAAAATCGTCATCCAGGACTTTGGTTAGCGAAACAAATACATCAAACCCTATTAACATTTTGGGTATTAACTTAGGCGTTCCATAATAAATAGCGCTATGAATTTCAGCGTACCGCTCGCCCGTGTAGATACCATAAGGGTAGTTAAAAAGTTGGCAGCACCGTCTCAAAAGATCAACACAATACTCATCTGATCGATCGTTCAAAAAAATTATTGCTTCCTCTCGTTTGTTTTGAACTTGGTCAGAAGTCAATTTTCGTTTTAAAGTTTTTCGAATAACATCCGGTGGCAGCACATCTCCTTCAAAAATTGTGGTAGGAGAGTCAGTGCCGCCCAGAAGGGTAGGGTGAGAAATCTGATCTGGATCTTCACTACGGTTAAAAAAGTGAGAGTCTAAAAAATAATCTGGGTCTAATCCAGACAAGGAGGATTCTTGATTTTCATCAGTGGAGTTATCATGATCGTCATCCATGTTTTGTGCTTCTGTACCCCCACTATTTTCTTGCTTTGAATGAGTGGAAATGTTTTGGTAGATAACTGGGCTCGAAAAATAATCGTTGATTATTTGACGATTCTTATCACTCATGGTCATGTTCAGAATATTATTTTGTAATGCTGTGATAACATTTTCACCGTGATCGAACGCATCTTTACTGATAGATGCCACATGTTTATATTGAAGTTTTTTCTTTAAAAGAGACCTAACAAACGGAATAAATTTTATTCTACGGAAAAAATCATCACGTTTGTCCTGATCACATTCATTTTGAAATGTAACACGCAAAGTGATACTTTCCTGATTTTCATCATGAAAAAGATTAACATCAACATCGTCATGGGCAAAAAGCGAAATCAATGCAGCCGTTGCATTTGAATACTTATTCCTATGCGTCCAGCGGCACCCGGTCGTGATCATTTCAACACACTTCTCATCAACAATCCTAGGCACTGATTCAACTAGCGAGAAAAATTTACCGAGTAACTCTGCCTGAGTTGCTTCTGTACCTGCAAAGAATTGATCTATTGTTTTTTTTCCCGGTTTCATAGAAGTTTCATCGTTTTTGTCGTACACAGACTAAATAAAGTAAAAAAAATTAAACCATATTATGCTTAAACAAATATGAAATGTGACAATCTCATGTGAAATAGAAGGGAGATAATCGCTTTGGTATAACAGGCCTTTCCTTGATCTAAGACTGATTTAATATTTGTCGATTATAATGACTGAGAAAATCAAACATCTATTACGCTGTGCAGGTTTCTTCTTAAGAAAATCTTCATATACGACTGATAAGATGCGTTTTCAACCCTTAAAAATAAATGCAATCTTAATAAAGGACGTTTTAAGACATGAATCCATCCTACCAATTAGCTTTAGCAACAGATTTAGACGGCACTTTCCTTGAAGGCGACCAAGCAGTAAAAAATATATTTTACAACGAGCTCATTCGCCTACGAGAACAAGTACTCTTGATTTATGTCACTGGCCGATCCGTAGATACCCTCGAATATTTTTGCAAAAATGCTTACCTCCCTCACCCACATTTTATTATTGCTGATCATGGCACACATATTGTTGATGGAAAGCACTTCGAACCTATTCAATGTTTACAAGATCCAATCATCGAAACATGGAATGACAGCAACATTACATTAAAAAAAATATTGCAAGAGGAACCAGGTATCGTATTACAACCGATCGATCCACCGTATAGAGTTGCTTATTATTATGACCCGCATCAATTGCAAAATAGAACACTAGAGCTGATTACTCAAGCTGGCTTTGATGTCATTTTGTCGTGCGATATGTATTTAGATATTGTTCCTCGCGGCGTCAACAAAGGATCAAGCTTGATGAAATTAATAAACCATGCCAATGTCAACCAAGAGATTGTTATTACAAGCGGTGATTCATTAAATGATTTATCATTATTTCAAACGGGATTAAAAAGCATTGCAGTTGGTAATGCTGAACCAAAATTACGTACAGCCATCAATAATTTATGCAATGTATATCTTAGTAAACATCCAGGCTTATTAGGCGTGATAGATGGCTTACACTTTTATAATAAACTTCAATTATTTCAACTTCATCCAGCCGCTTAAACCATCCTTCATCTTAATTTAAGAATACAATATTACAATAGCCCTATTACTTAAGTTTACATAATAAAATATCGAGGTTAGCAATGTTTACATATCTTATTAAACCAGAAGAAAACTATCCTTCCAGGTTAGTGGGCGTATCAGTAAAAGGCGATACAATTACAGCCTATATTACAAAAGAGTTTCGCAATCCTCCAAGCGAAATAAATATCCCAGGTCTTGGTACGCTCCGTTATAGATTATCTGCTCACCCATCCGATTCTTCCCATCGATCTATCAACACAACCAGTACTGATATCTGCGTTGAGGAATATAAGCAGCGAGCCCCCATAACTTATAGATATAGAGAAGATCACGATCATCATCTTTTTCATTCCATCACAGAAGAACAAGATATTATTCATTATCACTTAAGGCATCACAAAAAAATAGGATCCGCAGAATTAAAAAAACTTCTTAATGCGCTTTCGAAATGTAAAGAAGATCATAAAACTAATGTTGTAACAGAAGCTGTAGCAGCTGAGATCGTAAAAGAATTTAAAAAATACACAGATCAGCGATTAACCAATTATACCGCAAGCAATAATGATGATTATGGCAAAAAAGTACCCATGCCCAATCTACATCAGCATATGTTCTGTATATTATCACTAGCTCCCGATCCAAACTTTTGCCCGCCAAGTAATGAGTTAGTAATCGATCAGGCATTTCATCAACATTTTCCAGGGATCATTGCAGCAGCACTTGCTTGCAAAATGCTTGTATCTTGTTGTTCTTCTACTTTTTTCTCCAATAAAAATAAACTAACACCGTCACATGGTGTTGATAAAAATCAAGCGCCCAAACCTCAGGTAATGCAGAAGGAGGGGAGAAGAAAGGCAAGATAAAACGACGTTAATATTAACGTGAGTTTGACATAACACTGGCCTGATATTCCCGCGAAGGCGGAATGAATTCCGGTTTTTCGGTAAGGCCAAAAAAACGCAAGCGGGCTCGTTCACGTTTGGCCACGGTAAACAGCACAGCCCCAACGCTGTCGTCCCGCAACGCGCGCCGTCCTAAAACCTGGGTATGTTTTTACTGATCAGCGTTTAGAGATAAGCATGACATAAACTTACCGCGGTGAAACAGCGCCTGATGATATGGCAGCTAATGCAACCGCACGAGAAACAGTGTCTTTTAAACGAGGATCAAATGGTTTGGGAAGAAAATAAGCCGGCCCATAAATCATACTCCGCTCAACTCCGTAAGCAGCAAGTATTTCTTCTGGTACCGGCTTTTTAGTTAAATCTTTAATGGCATGAACGGCTGCAATTTGCATGACTTCGTTAATTGTAACCGCTTTTGCATCCAATGCGCCGCGAAATAAATAAGGGAAACATAAAACATTATTCACTTGATTCGGATAATCACTACGTCCTGTGGCAATCACACAATCATCACGAACCGCTTTCACATCACTCGGCATTATTTCTGGAACAGGATTTGAAAGTGCAAAAAGGATAGGCTTTTTTGCCATTACTTTCAAGTGTTCTTGAGAAAGAAGTTTTGGGCCAGATACGCCAATAAACACCTCCGCATCATTCATGTCATCAAGCAATGTTCTGGCTGATGTACGCTGAGCAAATTCATTTTTTTCTTTTGTTAAAGATTCGCGTTCTTGATGAATCACGCCTTGTCTATCTACAAGAAAAATATTTTCTTTTTGTGCACCAAGTTTAACAAGTAAACGCATTGCAGCAATACCAGCAGCACCAGCACCAAGACAAACAATTTTTACAGTGGATAAGTTTTTATTTTGAATTTCTAAAGCATTCAGTAAGCCTGCAGCAATAACAATGGCCGTACCATGTTGATCATCATGAAAAACGGGAATATTAAGCCTGCGTTTTAATTCTTCTTCAACAAAAAAACATTCTGGCGCTTTGATATCTTCCAGGTTAATACCACCAAAAGTGGGTGCAATACGAACAATTGTATCAACGAGATCTTCTTTATTCTGGCAATCAATTTCAATATCAAAAGCATCAACATCAGCAAATTTTTTAAATAAAGCTACTTTACCTTCCATCACGGGTTTGCTTGCAAGCGCCCCAACATTACCTAACCCTAATACCGCGGTACCATTGGTGATGACCGCCACCAAATTAGCTTTGTTTGTGTATTGATAAGCTGCAGATGGATTTTCAGCAATCATTTTGACGGGCTCTGCAACACCTGGCGTGTAAGCCAATGATAAATCTTGCTGAGTTAGCATTGGCTTCGTTAACGCAATAGACGTTTTTCCTGGCGCAGGCAAGGCATGATAATCGAGTGCTGCTTGCAGTTGATCTGAAAATAGCGGCTTCATTATGGCTATTTTTTCTGATCAGTTGCCGAATCATCCTTTTTTTTCTGGCCATATTTTTGACGGAAACGATCAACTCGACCGGCTGTATCGACGATTTTTTGTGTGCCCGTATAAAACGGATGGCACATGGAGCAAACCTCGAGTGTAAGCTGGTCTTTTTCCATTGTTGAACGGGTATGAAATGTATTTCCACAACTACAAGTGACTTTCACATCTTTATAAGATGGATGTATACCTTCTTTCATATAGAAACCTCTCAAAACAAGAGGACGCATCATACCGAAGAATACCAAACGAAGCAAGGAAAATACGGCGTAATTGGTGATGCGTCATCTTTAAGTTTTTGTTTTTATTTTATTTTTTTCTGGTTGGCCGATGACTAGATTGATGGCCACTATAATCCGGCTGTTGCACGCGTTTATTCTTGCTACGAAAATTATTCATTGATGCTACCGAAGATTTAGCCTCGCCTTTAACCCTTCTTTTAGTGACTTCACTTGAAGCATCTATCCCTACCTAAATCACGCTCTGTTACTTTGCGTTCGTTCTGATGTTCCGTTGTATGTTGCTCATTGCCTTCAGCAAACGAAGCTAATAATATTGCTGATGTTAGCCATCCTAATGTTTTCTTTTTACGTGTTTGCATAAAATATCTCCCCTTCTTTTATCATAAATTAAATTCAGCGATAACTGGCGCATGGTCCGACGGACGTTCCCAAGCACGCGGTGCTTCATCGATATAACATTTTTTGCAAAGTGATGATAATGGTTTATTTGCAAGAATATGATCGATACGCAATCCTAAGTTACGTTTGTAGGCATTTAAACGATAATCCCACCAAGTGAATTTTTGCGCTGACGGCGAATATTTTCTATAGCAATCTTCAAAACCAACTTCTAAAATTTTATGAAATGCGTCACGTTCTTTTTGGCTAAATAACACCTGCCCCTCCCAACGCTTGGGATCGTGTACATCAATTTCTTGTGGTGCAATATTAAAATCACCTAATACAATCAATTGAGAATATGATTTTGATTCGCTTTGTAAAAAGCGATTCAATTCATTCAACCAAGCCAATTTATATTGATATTTTTCTGAGAGAACATTTTCTCCATTGGGCACATATAAATTTAATATACGTAATTGCCCAAGGGTGATAGCAAGTATTCGTCGCTGTGGATCATGAAAATTTGGGAAATCGTTAATCACCTCAGTCGGTTTTTTGCGACTTAAAATGGCAACACCATTATAAGTTCTTTGTCCTGCAAAAACTGCGGTATAACCGGCATCAACAAATGCATCAAATGGAAATTCTGCATCAGGCACTTTGATTTCTTGAAGTGCAAGAACATCCGGTTGAACATCGCCAATCCATGCGAGTACATGAGGTAATCGTACTCGCAATGAATTCACATTCCATGTTGCAATTTTAAATGTCATGGTAGTTACAAACTGTAATAAAGATCAAACTCAACTGGATGTGTTGTTGTGTTATATCTTGTTACTTCCTCTCGTTTAATTTGAATATAGGAATCAATTAATTCTTTTGTAAAAACACCACCCGCTAAAAGAAATGATTGGTCCTCTTCAAGACAATCAAGCGCTTGTTCAAGTGAGCTACAAAGATTAGGGAAAGATTGTACGATATCATGTGGCATATCATACAAATTCTTAATCACCGGTTCACCTGGATGAATTTTATTTTTAATGCCATCTAATCCCGCCATTAACATCGCAGAAAAAGCAAGATATGGATTAGCCATTGCATCGGGGAAACGTGCTTCAATGCGTTTTTCATTATCATTAAAGACATGAGGAATACGAATAGCCGCGGAACGGTTTCCTTCTGAATAAACCATTGTCACTGGTGCTTCGTAGCCTGGCACAAGCCGTTTATAGCTATTGGTTGTTGGATTGGTAAACGCATTTAATGCACGTGCATGTTTAATGATACCGCCAATATAATACAGTGCGATTTCTGATAAACCCGCATAGGTACTTCCAGCAAAGATATTTTTACCGCCTTTCGCTAAAGATTGATGACAATGCAAACCACTTCCATTATCACCAACTAAAGGTTTTGGCATGAAGGTCACTGTTTTATTATGCGAATGCGCAACATTTGCAATAACATATTTGAAAATCAGCATTTCATCTGCTTTATTAAGCAAGGTGTTGTAACGTGTAGTAATTTCATTTTGACCACAGGTAGCAACTTCATGATGATGGACTTCTGGCACAAGCCCCATTGCTTCAAGAGCATGACACATTGCACTACGTAAATCGTGTGCTGAGTCAACCGGCGGCACTGGAAAATATCCACCCTTTATACGTGGTCTATGTCCAAGGTTACCGCCTTCCATGATCGTTCCTGTATTCCAGCTGGCTTCGTGAGAGTCAACCTCATAAAAACAACCGTTCATTTTGATATCCCAACGGACATCATCAAAGATAAAAAATTCAACTTCTTGGCCAAAATAACAAAGTTCGGCGATGCCCGTTGAACGAAGATATTCTTCAGAACGTTTTGCTACAGCACGGGGGTCTATGAGATAAGGTGCTTTTGTACGAGGATCATAGACATCACAGCGGATATTCAAGGTGGGAATTTCACAAAAAGCATCGACGACAGCGGTGGATGCATCAGGGATGAGTAAAAGATCGGATTCATTAATAGCCTGCCAACCCGCAAGCGAGGAGCCATCAAAGGCTTTACCCTGTTTGAATAAATGATCATCCACCTTGCTCTGGGGAAGGGTAACATGATGCTCTTTCCCACGTAAGTCAGTAAAACGCAAATCAACAAATTCAATTTCATGCGCCTCGATCAACTTCATGACATGTTCATTGCCTAATAAATCTGTTGCATGTTTATCAAAAACTTTTGCTTCAACCGCGTTACTCATAGCCGCCCATCCCTTTTGTTAAAATGAATTGCGAGGTATTCTGCCGATGATGATGATGGTTCTGCAAGTGTTTTTTTATTTTGAGGTGGTAATGAGGAAATTTTTATATTCCCCCATCTGGCACTTCGTGCCATCTTCCCCCGGTGGGGGAAGAAATGTAAATCAGGATTCAGGGTTTTCCTTCAGTACTATAAACAAAAAACCCCTGGTTAATCTGGTTAACCAAGGGTCTTCTTCTGGTATTAGCGCCT
>Ga0155583_154_pt2 | contig 61758 bp, 54 predicted proteins | sample RifCSPhighO2_12_FD_107240 | JGI IMG/M metagenome (GOLD analysis project Ga0155583, IMG submission 107240) | Gammaproteobacteria bacterium RIFCSPHIGHO2_12_FULL_38_14 | reverse complement strand
TGGGAAAACTTAGATTATTTAATTGTGGATTTACCACCCGGTACAGGTGATATTCAATTGACTTTATGCCAGAAAATGCCAGTGACAGGTGCTCTCGTTGTGACAACACCCCAAGATCTTGCTTTGCTTGATGTCAGGCGGGCGTGTGAGATGTTTAAACAATTGAATGTCCCGCTTTTAGGTGTTGTCGAGAATATGAGTATGTATCAGTGTAGTGCATGTGGACACGAAGCACCGATTTTTGGCAGTGGTGGTGGGAAGCGTTTAGCAGAAGAATTTGATTTTCCTATGCTTGCTTCTATTCCACTCCATATGCAAATTCGTGAAATGACGGATCATGCATCGCCATTAATTTCAGAACATCAAAATGAATTGGCTGATTTATTTATTGATCTTGCACAGAAAGTTATTGCACGTATTGAACTTTTACCTAAAAATTATGCCGATAAATTTCCTAAAATTGTTGTAGAACGTACATAAAGGAAACAAGCTTATGACGATTAAATCGGATAAATGGATACGCAAAATGGCAGAAGTGCATGGCATGATTACGCCATTTGAACCTGCTCAAGTACGATATAAAGAGAATGATAAAATTGTCTCTCATGGAACATCAAGCTATGGTTATGATATACGCTGTTCTTCTGAATTTAAGGTGTTCACTAATATTAATTCGGCTGTGGTCGACCCTAAAAACTTCACCCCACAAAGCTTTGTAGATGTACATTCAGATGTTTGTATTATCCCACCCAATTCTTTTGCACTTGCAAGAAGTGTGGAATATTTTCGCGTTCCTCGTAATGTATTGGTTATTTGTTTGGGCAAATCAACTTATGCACGCTGTGGCATTATCGTGAATGTGACGCCACTTGAACCGGAGTGGGAAGGGCACATTACCCTTGAATTTTCTAATACAACGCCGTTACCAGCTAAAATTTATGCGCATGAAGGTGTTGCACAATTGATTTTTTTAGAGTCAGATGAACACTGTGAGACATCGTATAAAGATAGAGAAGGTAAATATCAGGGCCAACAAGGTGTTACCTTGCCGATTACTTGATTAGTCGCTAGCAAATAGGCATTCGCGCGAAAGCGACTAAACACGCACGTTCTATTCGCTTTCCAATTCTTCTTCAGAAACTTTTTCGATAACGAGATGGCGATTTTTATTGACGCGTTCACGAAGTTCTTTGCCGGGTTTAAAGTGGACAGCAAACTTAGGATTGGTCATTAATTTTTCACCAGTTTTGGGGTTGTGCGCACGACGTGGGGGGCGGAAATGTAAGTTAAAACTTCCAAAACCACGAATTTCAATTCTACCGCCTTTGCTGAGCACATCGCTCATGCAATCAATGATGTGATTGACGGCAAATGCAATGTCTTTTTCTGGAAGGTGGGGAAAACGTTTGCTGAGTTCGCTAATGAGTTGTGATTTAATGAGCATGTTCCATTCAGCGCACCGCTGCCTCCATTAGTCATATTCTCTCAATATAACTCAATAACTTAGCAAGTCAAGAGGGTACTTTTCTGAATGTGTTGTTTATATGGAAGGTGTGCTGCATTAGGTATGCAGTATACATAAACACACCATTTCGATTATATCTTTCTAGGGGGGGAGGATTGAGTAAAACTTTCGTTTAACATTAGATCTATATCTGTAACTATGGCCGTAATTTTTCCATAATTAAGCGAAATGTTTTCCCACAGAGCCTTAGCATACAGTTTGTTTTGTTGTGCAATGTCTTTTTGTAGCTGAACTATTTGTTGTTTTCCTTCTAATATTTTTTGTTTTAATTTCGCTTCATATTTTTTCTTCTTGTCTCGATATCTTGCAGAAGGTTCACCATGCATTTGCTCTCGGTGCTTTTTCGCTTGCTCCGGTGTTCGTTTTCTTTTTAAGTTTTTGTTCAACCCCTCATTAATGAGTGAATGGCTATTGTTAAGCTGGAGTGGTTGCGATAGTGATAATATTAGTGTATTCAATTCATTATCGGGAGCTGCTGAACTATGATCAAGATCATTGTGTTTGCTTCGCATATTTTAATCTCCACATTTTGTTTTCTTCATTAATTAGTTCACATTTATACCAAAATCACCTTAAGAGAACTTTAAAACTGTCCTTAAATGGTCCTTAAAGACCAATTTGATTTACCTGTATCTCAAGAATATAATCACAATAGTTTTGAATAAAATTGTATAAATAAGGAACGCCAGTGCAGCAACGACCCGTCAATCTGAATCTTTTTACGATACGTTTTCCCATTCCCGCTATTGTTTCCATTTTGCACAGAATATCAGGGGTTGTTTTATTTTTACTAATTCCTTGTATCTTCTGGGGTTTTGATTTTTCTCTCACTGAATATGGCTTTGATCATTTGCAAGAATTACTGAGTAATGTTTATGTAAAATTCATTGTTTGGGCCTTACTTATTCCTTTCTGTTACCATCTTATAGCGGGTATCCGTCATTTACTCATGGATATTCACATCGGAGAAAGCTTAAAAGGTGGTAGACTTGGCGCAGGATTAACTTTAATTTTTTCTCTTTTACTGATCATCTTGATGGGTATTTGGTTATGGTAAAATCAGTGTTAGGTGTGCATCACCAAGGATTGCGTGACTGGGCTTTTCAACGCATTTCAGCAATTATATTAGCATTATATTCAATCGGGCTTCTTGCTTATCTATTTTTTCATCCTGATTTATCTTATCTCGAATGGCGTTATTTATTTTCTCTAACCTGGATGAAAATTATCACCATTTTTTTTATTTTAAGTTTAATGTTTCATGCTTGGATTGGGGTTTGGACAGTCTTCACTGATTATGTAAAGCCTTATATCATACGCAGCATTTTAAATATCATTGTTCTTCTTTCGCTTGGTGCTTGTTTCATTTGGGGCATCTTGATTTTATGGAGTGTTTAATTAATGAATGTAGCAACACACACATTTGATGCACTTGTTGTAGGCGGTGGCGGTGCAGGACTTCGTTCAGCGATAGAACTTTCTCAAGCGGGTTTAAAAGTTGCAGTCGTTTCTAAAGTTTTTCCTACGCGTTCACATACTGTTTCAGCGCAAGGTGGTATTAATGCTGCGTTAGGTAATGTTGAACCCGATGATTGGCGTTGGCATATGTATGATACGGTTGTTGGTTCCGATTTTTTAGGCGATCAAAATGCGATTGAATATATGTGTCAGTACGCGCCTGAATCCATATACGAATTAGAACATATGGGGCTCCCATTTTCCCGTTTGAAAGACGGCAAAATTTATCAGCGTGCATTTGGTGGAGCGACACGCGAATATGGTAAAGAACAAGCACATAGAACTTGTTGCGCTGCTGATCGTACTGGTCATGCCATGCTGCACACGCTCTATCAAAAAAATCTCCAAGCAAAAGCGCATTTTTTTAATGAATGGTTCGCAATCGATTTAGTGAAAGGAAAACATGGCGTTGCAGGTGTAACTGCTCTATCCATAGAAACGGGCGAAGTTGTTTTTATTCATGCGCGCGCAACCATTTTAGCAACCGGCGGTGCTGGCCGTATTTATGAATCAACAACCAATGCACATATCAATACAGGTGATGGTATCGGTATGGTTTTGAGAGCAGGTTACCCCTTACAAGATATGGAGTTTTGGCAATTTCATCCAACCGGTATTTATGGATCAGGCTCATTAATTAGTGAAAGTGTGCGCGGTGAGGGAGGTTATTTAATTAATAAAGATGGCGAGCGTTTTATGGAACGTTACGCACCTCATCTTAAAGATCTTTCTTGCCGTGATATTGTATCTCGTTGTTCTGCAATTGAAATTCGAGAGGGTCGCGGCTGTGGGCCGAAAGGGGATTATGTGTTACTAAAGGCTGATCATTTAGGTGAAGAAATAATCAAGTCACGTTTACCTGGTATTCGTGAACTTGCGATCACCTTTGCGGGAGTTGATCCCATTAAAGACCCTATCCCTGTTGTGCCAACTTGTCATTATATGATGGGGGGCATTCCGACCAATTATCATGGGCAGGTACTTACGCAAGATAGCAAAGGTGCAGATGAAATTGTACAAGGATTATATGCTGCAGGGGAGTGCGCTTGTGTTTCTGTACATGGTGCAAATCGTTTGGGTGCTAATTCATTGTTAGATTTGATTACATTTGGTCGCGCAGCAGGTAAGCGTATTAAACAACAAATTGAACAAGGGTTAGATTGGCAAACCATAGGCCATTCTGATCTTGAGCAAGGTTTAACTCGCTTAAATCGATGGAACAAAAATGAAAAGGGTGAAAGTGTTGCTGAAATTCGCGCAGCTTTACAAAAAATTATGCAAGATGATTTTGGGGTGTTTCGCACTGAAGAACATATGAAAAAAGGTTTTCTCAAACTAGAAGAGTTAAAAGATCGCTTAAACTACGCTTCTATACAAGATAAAAGTACTTATTTCAATACAGCACGCGTAGAAGCATTAGAGCTTGATAATTTAATGGGAAGTGCTATCGCAACTGCATACTGTGCTGAAGCGCGTAAAGAAAGTCGTGGCGCTCATGCACGTTATGATTATCCTGAACGAGATGATAAAAATTGGCTGAAGCATTCACTTTGTTTTGAAGATAACCGTGTTTCGTTCCGTGCTGTCAATATGCAGCCTGAACATATGGAACCTATTCAATTAACAAGTCGTGAAGAGCAACATTAAATATGAGGGTTTAAGTATATGCTATTTTCTATTTATCGTTTCAATCCAGAAACCGACGAAAAACCCTATATGCAGGATTTTGAAATAGATATTAAAGAGCATCAATGTATTATGGTGCTCGATGCATTATTAACGATAAAAAACAAAATTGATGAATCCTTAACCTTGCGGCGTTCTTGCCGTGAAGGGGTTTGTGGCTCAGATGGGATGAATATTAATGGAAAAAACCGTTTAGCTTGCACCACCCATCTTGCAAACTTGAAAGAACCTATTGTGATTCGTCCTTTACCGGGGTTGCCTGTTATTCGTGATTTGGTCGTTGATATGTCACAGTTTTATGCGCAATATGAACGTGCACAACCTTATTTACAAAACAATGATCCTATTCCAGCAAAAGAACGATTACAATCACCTGAGGAACGTGCAAAATTAGATGGTCTTTATGAATGTATTTTGTGTGCCTGCTGCACAAGTTCATGTCCTTCTTTCTGGTGGAACCCTGATAAATATATGGGGCCTGCTGCATTGTTACAGGCTTATCGCTTTATTGCAGATAGTCGCGATACAGAAACGGCAGGGCGTCTTGCTAATCTGACTGATCCATTTAGTTTATTTCGCTGCCGCGGCATCATGAATTGTGTTGACGTTTGTCCAAAAGACTTAAATCCCTTAAAGGCCATCAATCATATTAAAGAAGAGATGGTCGAGGAATCAGTTTAAAAATTAGAATAGAGTGGTTCAAAAATGAAATTTAAACCTCAAACATTGCAAACATTATTGCAAGGGAGTTATCTTTTTGCAGGAAGTGATGGTTACATTGAAAGTCTGTATGAAGATTATCTAGCCGATAAAACAAACGTATCTTCCGCTTGGCGCGATTACTTTGACCAATTATCAAAAGAAGGTGGACCGCAAGATGTTTCACATCAAGCAGTGCGTGCTCAATTTTTAAAATTAGCAAGAGACCGTAAACGCGCAATTGGTGGTGCTGCTAAAGCGGGTTTGCAAAATGGGCAACAAGAACGTGTTACTGAGCTGATTGCAGCGTATCGACGTCTTGGACATCTCAAAGCTAACATTGATCCCTTAGGTTTATACAAAGGTATTGATAATCCAATTTTAGATCTTTCTTATTATGGATTTTCAAAACAAGATTTAGAAAAAATATTCCACGTTGAATTATTCACTGGTTTAAAGCAAACCACAGCAACTTTAGGTGAAGTGTATCAAACTTTACAGCAAATTTATTGCAGTACGATTGGTTTTGAATACATGCATATTAATCGTAGCGAAGAAGTTGAGTGGATACAGCAACGAATTGAAAACAATTGGCCAAAAATTACATTTACAACAGAAGAAAAAAAACGAATTTTGGAACGGCTCATTGTAGCGGATAGTTTAGAAAAATATTTAGGAGCAAGATTCGTCGGCCAGAAACGTTTTTCGTTAGAAGGTGGGGACAGTCTCATTCCTTTGCTGGATACAATCGTTAATCATTGCGCAAAAGATGGTATCAAAGAAATTATTATCGGCATGGCACATCGTGGCCGCTTGAATGTGCTCGTCAATGTTGTTGGAAAGAATCCAAAAGAAATCTTTGATGCATTTGAAGGAAAAGGTATTTCCACCACTCATTCAGGCGATGTTAAATATCATTTAGGTTATTCATCAAATGTTAATACACCTTATGGAACTATCCATATTGCACTTGCATTCAACCCTTCTCATTTAGAAATTATTTCGCCTGTTGCACAAGGTTCAGTGCGCGCAAGACAACGCCGTCGTCGTGATACACCACAAAAACAAGTTGTGCCTATTCAAATTCATGGTGATGCTGCTTTTGCCGGCCAAGGTGTGGTGATGGAAACCTTTAGTATGTCGCAAGCACGTTGGTTTACAGTGGGTGGATCTATCCATGTGGTGATCAATAATCAGGTTGGATTTACCATCAGCAATCCACAAGATGTTCGATCTACACTTTATTGTACGGATGTAGCAAAAATGGTTGAAGCACCTATTTTGCATGTGAACGCGAGTGACCCAGAGGCAGTCTGCTTTGCTGCTTTATTTGCGATTGATTATCGGCAAACATTCAAACGTGATGTTGTGATTGATCTCGTTTGTTATCGACGTCATGGTCATAATGAAGCTGATGAACCATCAGCAACGCAGCCTGGTATGTATAAAGTGATCAAAGCATTACAATCACCCTATACATATTATGCAAAACAATTACAAGAAAAAGGTGTAATTGAAGCGGGTTCAGAAAAGAAAATAATCGATGCCTATCGTGATGCGTTAGATAATGGTAAGGCAGTTGTTAATGTAAACACAGATCAATCTGTTTATGAATATTTAGTGAGTTGGGAACCCTTCGTTGGTAAAGATTGGATGCAGAATATTAAAACTGCTGTTCCACTTCAACAAATTAAAAAACTTGCAAATGCGCTAGAGCGTCTCCCAGAAGGGTTTGTTTTGCAACCGCAAGTCAAAAAAATCTTAGAGACACAAAAACAAATGACAACCGGTGAAATTCCCATGAATTGGGGATACGCCGAAACAATGGCTTATGCAACCTTGCTTGTTGAAAATTATCCTATTCGTTTATGCGGTCAAGATAGTGCAAGAGGTACTTTTGCGCATAGGCACGCTGTTTTACACGACTTTAAAACAAGTGAAATTTATATTCCTTTGAGTCATCTTGCAGAAAAACAAGCGCAAATTAATGTCGTTGATTCACTTTTGTCTGAAGAAGCGGTGCTCGCGTTTGAATATGGTTATGCAACCGCTGAGCCAAATTTTTTAGTGCTATGGGAAGCGCAGTTTGGTGATTTTGCAAATGGTGCACAAGTCGTGATTGATCAATTCATTACTTCTGGCGAGCAAAAATGGGGGCGTTTATGTGGGTTGGTGATGTTGCTGCCGCATAGTTATGAAGGCCAAGGCCCGGAACATTCTTCTGCACGCTTGGAACGTTATTTACAAATGTGTGCTCAAGATAATATTCAAGTTGTTATTCCAACAACGCCCGCTCAAATTTTTCATCTCTTGAGACGGCAAATGTTAAGAGCTTACCGTAAGCCTTTAATTGTGATGTCACCGAAGAGTATGTTGCGTCATCCACTAGCTGTTTCTCCCATAGAGGAGTTAGAAACTGGGGAATTTCAATTATTGATTCCAGAAAATAAGGATTTTGATACGAAACAAGCTGATCGGGTCATTTTATGTTCGGGTAAGGTATATTACGATTTACTTCAAGAAAGAAATGATAACAAATTGAATAATATAGCAATTATTAGAGTTGAACAATTATATCCGTTTCCAGAAATGTATTTTAAACAAGTTCTTCACGCATATACACATGTTTCTGATATTGTATGGTGCCAAGAAGAGCCAAAAAACCAAGGTGCTTGGATGTTTATACAACCCTTTATAACGAATATACTCAGTAAGGATCAAACCTTACGTTATGTCGGGCGTCCTGCGTCAGCTTCCCCTGCTGTAGGTTATCACTCAGTACATGAAAAAGAACAAAAAGAATTAATTGCCAAAAGTTTAACGAAATAAAGGAAAACAATATGGTTGAAATTAAAGTTCCACAGTTACCTGAATCAATCTCTGACGCAACTGTTTCTACGTGGCATAAAAAGCCTGGGGATCGTGTTGAACGTGATGAAAATATTGTTGACCTTGAAACAGATAAAGTCATGCTTGAAGTCCCGGCTCCTCGAGCAGGTATTCTTAAAAAAATCGAAAAAGAAACAGGCACAACAGTTAAAGCAGACGAAGTATTAGCGCTGATTGAAGAAGGTGAAGAAAAAGAAACAAAAAAAGAAGCAAAAGAAGAGAAAGAGGAAAAGAAAGAAAAACCTGAAGAACCCAAAAAAACAGAAACAGCTGAAAAATCATCTTCATCTCTTAGTCCCTCTGCAAGACGTGCAGTAAAGGAACATGACGTTGATGTTGCAACAGTTGAAGGAACAGGTAAGGGTGGGCGTATCACTAAAGAAAATGTGCTTGCAGCAGCTAAAGGTAGTGAAAAACCACAGGCAGAACTCAGTATACCAACAGGTGATCGCGTTGAAAAACGTGTCCCTATGACTCGCATGCGCGCGCGTATTGCAGAGCGTTTACTAGAAGTCACCCAAACAACGGCAATGCTCACAACATTCAATGAAATTAATATGGCAACAGTAATGGATGCCCGTCAGCGATATCGTGAACAATTTGAAAAAACATATCATGTTCGTTTAGGTTTTATGTCCTTTTTTGTGCGTGCCTGTGTTGAAAGTTTAAAACGCTCGCCGGTTGTTAATGCATCACTTGATGGGAACGATATTGTTTATCATGGTTATTATGATATTGGTGTTGCTGTTTCTACAGACCGTGGTTTAGTCGTCCCGGTTTTGCGTAACGCAGATCAAATGAGCATGGCTGAAATTGAAGCTAAAATTGCTGAACTTGCAGAAAAAGCGCGGGTTGGAAAACTCACCTTAGAAGAAATGCAAGGCGGCACATTTAGTATTACGAATGGCGGTGTTTTTGGTTCGCTTTTAGCAACGCCACTTCTTAATGCACCACAATGTGCCATTTTAGGGATGCATAAAATTCAAGAACGGCCTGTTGTCGAAAAAGGCCAAATTGTCGTCCGGCCTATGATGTATGTTGCACTTTCATATGATCATCGTTTAATTGATGGCAAGGAGTCTGTCAGTTTCTTAGTGTCTATTAAAGAACTTTTAGAAGACCCAACTCGTTTAATGTTAGAGGTATAACAATGAATCTTCATGAATATCAAGCAAAACAATTACTCGCTCAATACGATTTACCTGTTCCGCACGGTGAAGTAGCAAATAACATAGAAGAAGTGATCGCGATAGCAAATAAGCTTGCATCACCACGCTCAGTTATTAAAGCTCAAGTGCATGCTGGCGGTAGAGGTAAAGCAGGTGGTGTGAAATTAGTTTCAACTCAAGATGAGTTAATAGAAGTTTCACGTACTTTGTTGGGTAAGAACTTAGTCACTTATCAAACAACAGCTGATGGCCAACCAGTTCATCAAGTATTAATTGAAGATCCTTGCGAAATTGAGCGAGAACTTTATCTTGGTGCCGTTGTTGATCGTTCAAAAAGACGTATTGTTTTTATGGCATCCACTGAAGGTGGTGTAGAAATTGAAAAAGTTGCAGCAGAAACGCCAGAAAAAATCTTAACAATTACCGTTGATCCTTTGGTTGGTGTTCAACCTTATCAAGGCCGAGAGCTTGCTTTTCGTTTGAACTTGAAAGGTCATCAAGTCAAAGAATTCGTGCAAATTTTAGTAAATTTAGGCCGTTTTTTTAGCGAATGTGATTTGAGTTTGCTTGAAATTAATCCGCTTGTTGTGACCAAAAGCGGACACTTATTGTGTTTAGATGCAAAAGTGAATATCGATGATAATGCGCTTTATCGTCAGCCTGTAATACGTGCAATGCGTGATGCTTCACAAGAAGATGAACGTGAAAATCGTGCAAGAGATTGGGAATTAAATTACATTGCATTAGATGGCGATATTGGCTGCATGGTGAATGGTGCTGGCCTGGCAATGGCTACAATGGACATGATTAAACTGCATGGTGGCAATCCAGCTAACTTTTTAGATGTGGGTGGTGGCGCAACCAAAGAGCGTGTTGCTGAAGCATTTAAAATTATTCTGTCAGATAAAAAAGTCAAAGCTATTTTGATCAATATTTTTGGTGGTATTGTGCGTTGTGATTTAATCGCTGAAGGAATCATTGGCGCTGTTGCTGAAGTTGGGACTTCTCTTCCTGTTATTGTACGTTTAGAAGGAAATAATGCTGAGCTTGGTGCAAAAATGTTAAGCGAAAGTGGGCTTAATATCATTGCAGCAACAAATTTTGCTGATGCAGCAAAGAAAGTAGTTGAGGCGGCGAAGTAGGACTGTCATTCCCGCCAAGGCGGGAATTCATCTATCTTGCCGTACGCTTGTTTAATGGTTCCTGCTTTTAAAGCTGGTTGATAATTAATTTGTATTTTTTGACAAATGGACAGGAGTCCATTTGAGTAACAGCTGAAAGGGATGAATCTGTTGCGGTCAAAAAATACAAATTAATTATCAACCAGCTTTAAAAGCAGGAACTTCTGAAGTAAATTTTATTTTTAGCAAAAAGGTTAAGTGATATGAGTATTTTGATTAATAAAGACACTAAGGTGATTTGCCAGGGATTTACCGGTAAGCAAGGAACATTTCATTCTGAACAAGCCATTGCTTATGGTACCCGCATGGTCGGTGGTGTAACACCTGAAAAAGGTGGGCAAATTCATTTGGGATTACCTGTGTTTAATACAGTCAAAGAAGCTTATCAAGAAACGAAAGCGGATGCTTCGGTGATTTATGTTCCAGCCCCTTTTTGCAAAGATTCTATTTTGGAAGCACTCGATGCTGGAATTAAATTGATTGTCTGTATTACAGAAGGCATCCCAGTAATAGATATGCTAGAAGTCAAAGTATGTCTTGATCAACACCCTAATGCACGTTTAATCGGGCCAAATTGTCCAGGTGTTATTACGCCAGGTGCATGTAAAATTGGGATTATGCCAGGTTATATCCATCAGCCCGGTAAAGTTGGTATTGTATCGCGTTCTGGAACGTTAACATATGAAACAGTTAAGCAAACGTCTGATCATAATCTCGGCCAGAGTACTTGTGTTGGTATTGGCGGTGACCCCATTCCTGGAACAAACTATATTGATGTGCTCGCACTCTTTGAAAATGATCCCCAAACTGAAGTTATTGTCATGGTAGGTGAGATTGGTGGTAGTGCTGAAGAAGAAGCAGCAGAGTTTATTCAATCTCACGTGAAAAAACCCGTTGTTGCATACATTGCAGGTGTGACTGCACCGCCTGGAAAACGCATGGGTCATGCAGGTGCCATTATTGCTGGTGGTAAAGGAACCGCAGCAGAAAAATTTAAAGCACTGGAAGCGGCAGGCGTACGCACTGTACGTTCACCTGCAGAAATTGGTCGCGCAGCAGCGGAGGCACTTTCAAAGTAGTTTAAAATATGCTTGATCCCAAACTCATACGCCAATCTATAGAAAATATTGCATCGCGCTTAAAAACGCGGGGTTTCGTGCTTGATATTGCTCAATTTAATCAACTTGAAGAAAAACGAAAATCATTGCAAGTTAGCATGCAAGCTTTGCAAAATGAACGCAATGTACGCTCAAAAGAAGTTGGTATTCTCAAAGCGTCTCAAAAAGATGCTAGTGATTTGTTACAGCAGTTAAAAGAACAGAGTGATGCGCTTAAAATTTTAGAAACAGAATTTACTGCCATTCAACAAGCATTAGATAATTTTTTATCTTATATCCCCAATCTTCCCCATGAATCTGTACCAGTAGGTAAGAGCGAAGCAGATAATCAAATCATTCGCACCTTCGGGAAGCCACGGGAATTTTCTTTTACACCCAAAGATCACGTTGATTTGGGCGCAAAGCAAGGTTGGATTGATTTTGAAACAGCTGCTAAATTGTCTGGCGCGCGATTTGTTGTTTTACGGGGCCCACTAGCACAACTTCAACGAGCATTGATTCAATTCATGCTTGATTTGCACACGAAAGAGCATGGTTATGAAGAAATTTATGTGCCTTCTATTGTAAATGCAAATTGTTTATTTGGAACGGGACAATTACCAAAATTTAAAGAAGATGCCTTTGCACTTTCGGGTGAAGGCGAACGTTATCTAATTTCAACTTCAGAAATTCCAGTGACTAATACAGTTCGTGAATCAATCATTGAACGAAGCCAGTTACCAATTAAATATGTTTGTTATTCACCCTGTTTTCGAAGTGAAGCGGGATCTTACGGTAAAGATTTGCGCGGTATGATCCGTAATCACCAATTTGAAAAAGTTGAATTAGTACAAATTGTTCGTCCGGATTTATCTTATCAATCCTTAGAAGAATTAACCCAACATGCAGAAACCGTGTTACAACGGTTAGAGATTCCTTATCGAATAGTGGCGTTATGTACTGGCGATTTAGGCTTTGCTGCTGCAAAAACGTATGATATTGAAGTGTGGTTACCGGGACAAAACCGTTATCGCGAAATTTCATCATGCAGCAATACCGAAAATTTTCAAGCAAGACGTATGTTAGCTCGATTTCGAGATGATGCAGGCAAAGTTGATCTTGTGCATACCTTGAATGGTTCTGGTCTTGCGATAGGTCGCACTTTAATTGCTGTAGTTGAAAATTATCAAGATGAATTAGGTCGTATTCATGTACCAAAAGTATTACAACCTTATTTGTCTGGTTTAGAGGTCATTGAGTAGGAGTTCATTGTTTGCCCTTCGAGACGCGTGCTGCGCACGCTCCTCAGGGCGAACGGTGGGTTTATTCCAGTTCACCCGTTCGCCCTGAGGAGCGTGCGTAGCACGCGTCTCGAAGGGTGAAGGGTAGAATTGCGCAGAACAGGATTGATTCATTAAGGTTAGGGCAGCCGAATCGCTGGCTATATATTTCACGAGAGGAGCACCATTGTGCGTATTGTCAGTTACTTTTTTTTACTGATTATTGTGATCTTTGGCATGACATTTGCCGCACTTAATTCAGAATCGGTCACAATCAATTATTATCTTGCTGAATCCTCACTTCCACTTTCACTTTTACTGGTTTTAGTTTTTGCTTTTGGTTGCTTGATTGGCATGATGGCAGGGTTGTGGTTATTAATTAGAGCTAAAATTTCTAACTACCGGGTTAACCAACGCCTTGCCTTAGCCGAAAAGGAAATTGAAAATTTGCGCGCAATTCCGCTACAGGATAAAGTGTAATGAAACTTGCATGGGGACTCATTTTTTTAATTGGATTTGCTGTTGCGTGGCTACTTGGCTACCGCATGCGCCCAAAAGAAGAGTCTGTGCGTAAAATAAATTTGCCGCGTGATTATCTGATTGGTCTTAATTTTTTATTAAATGAAGAAACTGACAAAGCAGTTGATATCTTTATTAAAATGCTTGAAGTGGACAGCGACACAGTAGAAACGCATCTCGCAGTAGGTAAATTATTTCGGCGCCGCGGTGAAGTAGATCGTGCAATTCGTATTCATCAAAATTTAATTGCAAGACCACAGCTTGAACCAACCTATCGCGAACAATCTTTGTTTGAGTTGGGGCAAGATTATTTAAGCGCTGGTATGCTTGATCGTGCAGAGCGTGTTTTTTTAGAGTTAGTGAATACCAAAACACGTGCAGCGCAAGCACTACGTATTTTAATTGACATTTATCAGCAAGAAAAAGACTGGGAAAATGCTGTAAAAATTGCTTTACAATATGAAAGTGTCACGAAACAAGATATGCAGCCCATTATTGCGCATTATTATTGTGAGCTTGGAGAGGCATCCTATGTAAAAGGAGAACACGACCAAGCATTAATTTATCTGGATAAAGCATTTTCAGCGGACCGTTTTTCAGTTCGATCAAGTTTACTGCGCGCCAAAGTCCACATGGAAAAACAAGAATATAAATATGCTTTATCTTACTTAAAAAAAATCAAAGACCAAAATGCACGATATCTTTCTGAAGCAATTGATTTATTAGCATCTTGTTATGAAAAAATGAATCAAGAAGAAGAATTAATTATTTATTTAAAAAATTTGGTAGAAGAACATCCGCGTGTGCCGGTTGTATTAATTTTGGCGGATCGAATTCGAAAATGGAAAGGCGATAAAGTCGCTACTAATTTTGTTGCTGATTATGTGAGACGTTATCCATCATTGCGCGGATTATCACTTGTGATTAATCTTTATATTTCTACAGTGGAAGGAAGAGCGAAAGACGATTTGCATATTTTACAAAATTTAATGAAAAAAATTTTGAAAAACAAACCCGATTATCAATGTACCTCATGTGGTTTTTCAGGCAAATCACTTCACTGGCAATGTCCTGGTTGTAAACAGTGGAGTACGGTTATGCCTATTCATGGTTTGGAAGAAGGGGCAATATAGTGCAATCAAGTCAGCTTTCTTATATTCGGCCTCAATCCATTTCTGTACGCGAAGATTTGGCAACAGCTTATCAAATTCTTGCGTATTTAAAATATGATGATCACACTTATACACATTTATCAGCACGAGATGTTACCGATCAAAATGCATTTTATATTTATCCATTTGGGTTACGTTTTGAAGAAGTTGAGCCACAATCGTTGTTAAAAGTGACGTTAGATGGCGAAGTGCAAGAAGGACAGGAATACCAATATAACAAAACCGGATATGTTATCCATGGTGCTATCTATAAATATAGACCAGATATTCAAGCTGTTTTTCATTTACATACACCGGAAAGTCTTGCTGTTTCCGCGTTAGCAGCAGGCTTATTACCCATTAGTCAATGGGCGCTGCATTTTTATGATCGTATCAGCTATCATGCTTATGATTCGCTTGCTTTGAACGTAGAACAAGGCCAGCATTTAATTCATGATTTAGGAAATAACAATGTGATGTTGCTCCGTAATCATGGCATGATTACTTGTGGCAAAACCATTCAAGAAGCCATGTTTTATACTTATCATTTACAAAAAGCTTGTGAAACACAGTGTTTGATGCTTTCTATGGGAAAGAAATATATTGTTCCTTCGCGTGAAATTTGTGAGCAAGCTGTATCTGATTTACTTTCATTTGAAAAAAATTTAGGGGAGCGCGATTGGCAAGCTTGGAAAAGATTTTTATCTAGCCAATGATTTAGATCATCAGGAGTTCCCGCTAGATCATTACTTTTTGAAACTGTATCACTTGCGCCTCAACGACATCACGATTATTTTTAATATCTATTAATGCATCACCACCAATGGATGCAGCAAATTTTTTCATCATATTGTTAATAGTCGTTTCGTCCCTTTCGAATCCCAATAGATTATGTTTTGAAATATTTGCAGTACCAATGACACGATACGCAGCGTGAGGAAGTTGGTTTTTTTGATAGACCGCCACCATTTTTGGTAAGGCTTTTCCTGAAGAATAATCTTTAACACTTTGTTTTGATTGATAATTTTGATTTGTGCTGCAACTGATTACGCTGAGCATTGTGAATATGACAAAGAAAATATAATTTTTTTTCATTGCTTGTCCTTAGCGTTTATGGCTCCCATAAAATGTTAATTGATTTTAAGGTGATTAATGATACAAAAACAAGGAGGGGTAACAGGACTCCCTCATTAAAAAACTTCTTCCGGGCAGGTGCTTATTTTTAATCTCTAGTCGGACTGAACTAACCTGATGAATTACACCATCTCAAGGCCAAATCATTTTCATGGCCTAGGATGTGACTTGGATTTGAGATGGTGTAAGCCGTTTTGTTAGCTTGTTCCCGACTAAAGATTAAAAATAAGCACCTGCCCGGAAGAAGTTTTTTAATGAGGGAGTCCTGGAGGGGTTAAAATCAGTGGGTTGATTCTCTAGCTTTTCTTGATATCATGACCTCTTTAGCAAATCTGGATGTTCCACATGAAAGATCTCATAGACCTTGCTCGCGGTGACTTACTCGAACCTGCTGGATTAACTGATGACCAATTACAACAGGTGATTGACCAATTATTGGGTTATCATATTGATTACGCTGATTTATATTTTCAATCGTTTTACTCAGAATCATGGGTATTGGAAGAAGGCATCATCAAAGGCGGCAGTTTTGACATAGATAGAGGCGTCGGCGTTCGCGCCATGAGTGGTGAAAAAACAGGTTTTGCCTATGCAGATGACATAGAAATGCCTGCACTCCTTCAAGCGGCTAAAGCAGCACGTAGTATTGCAAAGCAAGGGAGAGATCAAGCTGTTCAAGTCTTTCATCAATTGCCTGGGCATGCCTTGTATCAACCCATCAATCCATTACATTCGCTTTCTGAAAAAGAGAAAGTGGAATTATTACAGCGTATTGATCAATATATTCGCAAAAAAGATCCCCGTATTATTCAAGTTTCCGTTAGTTTAGCTGGTGAATACGAAACCATTTTAGTGGTAGCAACAGATGGTAGGGTTGCAGGCGATATACGTCCATTAGTGCGTTTGAATGTGAATATTGTTGTGGAGCAAAATGGTAGACGAGAATCAGCTTATGTAGGCGGTGGCGGACGTTATGATTATCAATATTTTTTGCAAAGTAATCTTGCTTTTGAATATGCAGATGAAGCTTTGCGCCAAGCATTATTAAGCCTTGAAGCGATTGATGCACCAGCTGGCATGATGCCAGTCGTTTTAGGGGCTGGTTGGCCTGGGGTTTTATTGCATGAAGCGGTTGGCCATGGCTTGGAAGGTGACTTTAACCGCAAAGGGATTTCAGCCTACAGTGGAAGAATGGGCCAACAAGTGGCAAACAAAGCATGCACTATTGTCGATAATGGCACCTTACCTCATCGCCGTGGTTCGTTAAATATAGATGATGAAGGCACTCCGACCCAAAATAATGTACTCATAGAAAATGGGATATTGCGCTCTTACATGATGGATAAACGAAACGCCCGCTTAATGGGTGTTCAATCTTCCGGTAATGGTCGTCGTGAATCTTATGCTCATTTACCGATGCCACGCATGACAAACACATACATGCTGCCTGGTGAATTGGATCCGGAAGAAATCATTGCTTCTGTTAAAAAGGGTTTGTATGCCGTTAATTTTTCTGGCGGACAGGTGGATATTACTTCTGGTAAGTTTGTATTTTCAGCAAGCGAAGCCTATCTCATTCAAGATGGAAAAATTGGTCCAGCAGTGAAAGGTGCAACTTTAATTGGTAATGGCCCAGAAGTATTAAATAAAGTATCAATGGTCGGCAATAATTTACAATTAGATACAGGCGTTGGAACATGTGGAAAAGATGGGCAAAGTGTTCCAGTTGGCGTGGGGCAGCCTACACTTTTGGTCAGTGAATTAACTGTTGGTGGAACGAAATCACATCATGATGAATAAACAATCAGATCGAAATCAATTGAATGAATCTTTATTGCAATCAATCGCGCAAGATATTTTAAATGAAGCGCTTCGCAAAGGTGCAACTCAAGCAGAAGTAAATGTCAGTGCAAATAAAGGGTTTTATGTCACAGCACATAATAATGATGTTGAAACAATTGAATACAATCAAGATAAGAGTATAGAAATCACTGTTTTTTTTGGTAAACGAATGGGAACGACAAGCTTATCAGATATCCGAAAAGAAGCAGTGAATGCAGCAGTTGAAGCAGCATGCCATATTGCAAAATTTACTGACGAAGATGAAGCTTCAGGTCTTGCAGAAAAAAATGAAATTGCATTTGATTATCCTAAAATTGATTTAACCTATCCTTGGTCTATTACAGTTGATGAAGCGATTGCGCTTGCTTGTCAATGCGAAAAAGAAGCGCTCGCTTATGATCAACGAATCATGAGTGCTGAAGAAGTACGTGTTGCAACATTTGATGTATTACATGTTTCTGCAAATACGCATGGATTTCTTGGCACATTTTCCTGTACAAGACATGATATTTCTTGTGTATTAGTTGCAAAACAAGGTGATGAAATGCAACGTGATTTTGATTACACCGTTGCTTGTGATCCAAACGATTTAGAATCGGTTTCTTCTATTGCAAAAAAAGCTGCTGAAAAAACCGTGCGTCGTTTAGGCGCAAGACGCTTAAAAACAATGAAAGCACCTGTTATTTTTTATACGGAAGAGGCAAGAAGTTTATTTTCTCATTTTGTTGCTGCCATTTCTGGCGGTAATTTATATCGTAAGTCATCATTTTTGCTGGATCATCTTGATAAACAAATTTTTCCATCTTTTATCCATATTGAAGAACAACCGTATTTAGCAAAAGCCTTAGGTAGTGCGCCATTTGATCATGATGGTGTTTTGACGCGACCTAATGTTTTTATTGAAGGTGGACAATTAAAAAATTACGCTTTAGGTGTTTATTCCGCACGCAAGCTTGGGATGAAAACAACTGGTAATGCGGGCGGTGTGCATAATTTATTGGTGCGCCCTGGTATGAAAAATTTTACTGAGCTCTTAAAAACCATGGATAAAGGTTTACTCATTACAGAATTAATGGGGAATGGTGTGAATCTCGTTACGGGTGATTATTCGCGTGGTGTGGGCGGATATTGGATTGAGCATGGTGAAATACAATATCCCGTGCATGAAATCACGGTTGCCGGCAAACTTCAAGAGATTTATCAACATATTATAGAAGTTGGAAACGATGTTGATGTGCGTGGCAACATTCGTACAGGCTCAGTTTTAATTGAAGCAATGATGATTGCTGGGGAGTAGAGCATTATTTTTTACCTAATTTTTCCATATTTAATCTTTTCTTAAGAATATATCCATAGAATTCCCTTTAACTAATAAAAATATAGTCTGCTGCAAGCATTTCGTAGCTTGATCTGGTAACGCTCACCCCGCTCGTTCCTTCGACAAGCTCAGGACAGGCGCTGAGGAGAAGGGCATACATTATGAAGATGCCCTTCGAGACGCGTGCTGCGCACGCTCCTCAGGGCGAACGGACAGGGACAGTGAGCTCGATCTGTCAGCATATATATCATCACTCAGGTTAAATCATTTATATAATAATAGGTAAAGTTGATCATGGGTAAAAATAAGCAACTCTCGTTAGGATCAAAAAATAACGTTCAAGATAATTTATCCGTACAAATTCATCAAGATTTATTATGGTCCTTAAAAGATCTTTCAAACGTAATCAAAAAAACGATTACGGAGGAAGCTAATCGCCCTGCATTGTGTCAGTTATTAATTAATTATCAAAATATAATAAAAAACTATCAAAAACGAATAAATAAAAATGAAATTGAATTTAAAGAGATCATGAGAAATGTATTACAACTTGCTTTGAATTTTAGTGAAAAACTAAGGCAATATAATGTTGAATTTGAGCAAACGGGGGTTATTGTTCTTCTTGGTGCTGCAAATAATCTAAACGTTAATGCATTATGCGGATTGGGTGAATTTTTTAATTCGAAAAGTAATCAATATGCAGAAAACGATAAACCACTTTCAAAACTATATGCGGAAAAAGCATCACTTTATTTTAATTATACGTTTCTGGTGTGTAAAAACATAAATGAAAAAACATCTCAAATTTTTAATTTATTAGCAAAATTGTATGAGAGAGGATTCATTCCAATTGGCCCCTCAGAAAACAAATATGCACTTGCTCATGAATATTATGAACAATCATTAACTACCTTGTGTCGCATTGAAAGAATTACAAATGATGGAAAAAAGACAGTTGAACTTGACATGAAAAGGGCTGCGGATTTATACCGAGAAAAATTAAAATCGGATGGAGATCCATTGGCGCTTGAAAATAAATCGTTAGTTGATTTTTTAGGCGCGGTATTTGATGCGAAATATCAAGTCGCAAATTATTATTTAACGCATGAAAAAAATTACACCTTGGCAAAAAATGAATTGCTTGAATTATACCAAGTATTGTCTGCAGAACCCTATGTTACAGATCTTTCAACAATGGGGCGTATTATGTTTGCACTTGGCAAAACAGAACTAATGGAAAATAATGAGGGTGCGAAAGAGCGTGCAATCAAATATTTTCAAGAAGCGACTCAATTCAAAAACGTTGATGCGATGAGAGAGTTTGCTCAACTGTTGGATGATGAAGGTAATTATGTAGAAGCAGCTTTTGTTTTTAAACAAATTGTTGAAACAGAAGGGGTTGACATTAAATTAGCAGTTATTGCTCATATGCATTTAGGGAAATATTACACGCATGGAGAAGGTGTTGTACCTAATTCAACACTCGCAATATTGCATTATATCAAAGCTTCGAAATTAGGTGAACCTCATGCGTACATTAAACTAGGAAGATTACTAGAATTACAAAAAAAATACGATCAAGCATTTAAAGCCTATGATGAAGTAAGGAAATTAATTGAGTCGGTTAAGCAATATTCAAACGATAATGATATCCGGGCTCAATTAAATAAAATTCACGACATTGCTTGCACAACAATAGCATCATTACAGTTAAATGGTTTAGTGGATCAAATATCACAAGAGGATTCAATTGAATATTTAAAAAAAGCATCAACTAATCATCCCAATGCCTCTTTTATGCTTGCGCAAATATATGGAGATGGGAGATATGGTGTTGAACGTAACAGAGATTTAGCAATTTCGTATTATCGGCAATCAATAGACTTATTTAACATCGGACTTCTCAATGAAAGGTATTTGCAAGAAGAAGTTGCAGAGGTGCAAGAAACCATAAACACGTGTAGAACGAGTATAATCAATTTAAGCCAATTGACAAAATTAAATGATTTAGTCAATGCATCCGTTTATTTCGCTAAGGAAATCAATTCCATTTTAGAGCAAAACGTTTGTGCTGACACACCACCGCCCGCATTAAACATAACATTTCTTGATGGTTGTGATAGGCTTAACGATGTTATCACTCAAATTAAGAATGTTGAGTCTCATGCCCACTTTAAAGTGCTGTGCTATCTTCTTAGGTCTATTATAAAAGATCATTTTTTTATGTTTGAAAAAAGCCTTGAATCGTATGTTCGATTATGTGATTTGTTATTAATTGGTAAGCCTGAAACGGTTATCTATTTTTTATTAGGAAAATTAGCTGATATCGTCGAAAGTAATGAAGCTGACAAATATTATCGTCAATTTATTGAATCCAGTGTTTTTATATCAGGCAGCAATTACTCATATGATGAATTAATTCAATATTTAAACAGTGAAGTATCAGATCCAACTTCAGAATATCCATATCAATTTTATAGAGCTCAATTAGATGCGCGATTCCAATTAGCGAAATTTGAACTTAAGAATAAAAAATATGAAAATTGTAAAGCACTTCTTTCTAAAATAATTGAAGATATTAAATATGATTTTGTGAAGCACAAAAATTTGAGTTCACATATTGATGTTTTACGTATTCAAGTTGAATCATTAAGGTTATTAGCTTTGCGATTTGAAAATGACAGCTCATCTTACGAGGGTAAATTAAAAGAAAAATTTGACGATCAAATACGCGATGATTATAAGTGGGCTATACAAAGGCTTGTAGATGAAATTTTAGGCGAAAGCCTTGAGATTGACAATATTGATGATTTAAAAATATTGATGAAATACTACAAGTCATTAACGGATAATGTAATTAACAAAGAGTTACTCATCAGTCAAATAGGATTAAAGAATTTATACGTTGTAAGATTACAAGAAGATTTTGAATCAAAAATAAAATTTGCTTATTATGAGTTGGCCAGCATAATTTGTTCCGCGAGCACACGTGATGACATTTCTTTGTATACACTTGCAAAGTATTTCAAAAATCGTGCAGAAGATAAAACTATTAATCACACGATTGCTGAATTTTATAAAATGCGAGCATCTTTCTATTTTAATGAAACCTATGAACAGTGTAAAAAATTAACTCATAAATTGCCATCCAACTATTACATCTGGGCTAAACTACTTCAAGATGGAGAAATCGCTTCTCCACCTGGCGATGATGTTAAACAAACGATTATTAAACGGTACCGAGATTGTGTTAATGCTACAAGGACGGTAATAGAACTACAACAAGTGATTCTGAAAGATGGTTCTACTGGTCACCTTAAAGCTACATCCATATTTACCCTTCAAAAGATTGTGGATACATATAGAGAGGCATTAGACAAGAATGATCAAGCTCGCATTTGTATTTTAGATCACTTGATAAAATCGATGACGTTACAGTTAGATGCAAAATTTCAACTGGTTCGACTGTATGAAGCCGATGAGCAATATGAATTAGCGCGTACTGAGCTTGAATCCTTATATCAATTACTGTTTAAAGAGCCTTATTTAAAAAATCAAGAACCGCTGATGGGGAATGTTTTGTCATGGCTTGGAATTCTTTATTGTAAATTAGATTTAAGTGAAAAGCTCGCTAAAGCATATTTTGGAAAAGCTCGTGAATTTGATTGCTTTGATGGTGAATTTGAGTACGGGTGTTTATTGGAAGAGTCTGGGGAATATGATCGTGCAGCTGAGGCTTATGAAAAATTCATTCAACACAATGCTGGAAAATCTCAATTGCTTTCTCTTGCCTACCAATCCTTAGGGGATTTGTATTATAAGCGTCAAATTGTTGTTGATAATTACCTTGATAAGGCAGTGAGTTATTATCAAGATTCTGCAAAGCTTGGGAATCCTTATGCGCATCATAGGCTTGCTGGATGGTGTGAAGACCAAAAGAAATATGATGAAGCCTATTTGCATTATGATCAAATTGTCAAAATAACAGCGCCTGACGCACAATCGAAAGTGAGTTATCTAAGTAAAAATGACAGACATGATTTATATTATTCTGCATGTAGTAAAATGGCTATTATGCAGTTGGACGAGTATTTAAGTGAAAATGTTCCCAAAATTGATGCTGAAGCATATTTAATAAAAGCATCTAACGGTGACCAAACTGCTTGCTTTAAATTAGGTGAAAGATCATTTGAACAACAACCACAAACTATATCAACTTTAGAATCAGCCAAGACCTATTATTTAAAATCATTAAAATTTATTAAAAAAGATTTAAAATATAAAAGGTATAATGATAAGAATGTGGCCCTAGTACAAGCCAGGGTTGAATTAATCAACTCAAAAATTGCTGAAATTGAAAAAAAGATATTAATTCTAACAAACCCAATAAAAGAGGATCATCCAACTCAACAAGAAGAAACCAATTTAAATGAAACTATACATGAAAATAATAATCATACGACAAAAGATCTAAAATTTATAATCGACTTTATTCAAGCATGCCATTATTTAAAAGATGAAATTAAAAAAGCTGATTTAAGTGACTTAGATAAGCTTAAACCAGCTCTTGATAAACTGGATCGCATTGATTTTTCACAAGTTGATTCAAAAAACGAAACATTTGTTTTAAACGTATATGATCAACTCACCTCTATCATAAAAAATGATTTTTTTGATGCATATTCAACATTATCTGCTCATCAAGATTTATTTCAGCTGGCATTAAATGGAAATGCAAAGATAGTGATGCAGTTTATTTTAAGCCAACTTACACAAATAAGTGGAAAATTTGAAAATGCCACAAAACACAGCGTAGCATTTGTAGGGTCTAAAATTAAGATCGGCAATAAACCATATACATTTTCACAATTATTTTCATACTTAGATATAGAGCAATATGTTTCTTCTGAAATAAAAAAATTCTCAGAAGCTCAACTTCTTTCACAATTTCAACTTGCCAAGCTTTATTTTGATAAACTTGATTATGTTAAATGTCGTGAAAAATTAGATCACATTTCAAACATCACAAAGTATCAATTCTCCAATCACCCAGATATTGTAAGTTATACAATAAAAATTCGGATGAAAGCGGCTTGTTTGTTTGGAGAATCTTTATTAGGCCAGGATAAAAAATCAAAAAAACATGCAGCCAAAGCAGAAGAATATTTCAAACTTTCTGCTGAGCTAGGTCATATTCACGCATATTTTCATTTGGGGGTATTATATAAAGAGAGCGCTCGTTATGATGAAGCTCTTCTTGAATTTTCAAAAGCAAAAGAACTTTATACCGTACTATTAAATTCAGCAGTTAATGATATGCCAGCATCAGAAATCAATGCCATATTAATGAATATTGAAGTTCACCTTGATTCAATTAAATTATCCATTCAACCAACAAATAATGATGCTGTTGTTCCTTTGCCCCAAGCCCTACCTTTTGTAGAACAAGAACTGTCAGATTTAACCTCAATAAAACCATCAAATAATACCGAAATATCAAATGAAAATACTAATCATAGTCAAAATATAATATTAGATTCCTTTCAGGAAACCAATGTTGCTCTTGATGAAAATATTCAAGAAATAACAACATCAGAAACTAATGGCACATCAATGGATACAGAAATTCATCTTGATTCAATTAAACCATCCAATCAGCCGATATACACTGAAGCTGAGATCCCATTACCGCAACAAGCTATCCCATCCAGAGGACAAGATACGTCAGCTTTAAGCTCATCGGGACCATCAAGTGACGCTGAAATATCAAATCAAAATACTGATCATAGTCAAATTACAACATTAGATTCGTTTCAAGAAATCAAGGTTGCTGAACTGGATGAAAATATTCATGAAATACCACTTTCCCAATTAGGTATTGAATTCAAAGAGCTTCCGCCAATAGCCTCTCAAGTTGTTGATCTTTTTTATACACCTGAAGATGAAGTATACGTTTGTGGTGGTTGGGTCCGAGATCAATTTTTGCTAAAAAAGTACAATGATATTGACCTTGCTGTTGCTCAATCCCAACCTGAAATTGTGGCCACACTCGAAAAAAATGATATTCCTTATACGGTGGAAGGTGATAAAAATTTCCCAATTGTAAAAGTTATTTCAGGTGAAGATATCGTTGAAATTCATCATCGTTCTGGCACAATTAGTGCTGAGATCATGCAAGGGGACGCTACAATTAATTCATTTCTTTATAACCCTAAGAAAAAAACTCTACTATATGCGAATGATCGCCTTAATGATATATTGTATCCAATTATTAAGCTCGTTGGTGAGCCCAATCTGAATATTCAAAGCGATCCAACGCGTATCTTGCGTGTTATTCATCTTGCAGCTAAAACAAATCTCTATATTGATAATGAATCATATTATGCGATAGCGAATAATGCTTATCTTTTATCATCAAGTGATGTGGATAAAACAAAGCTTTTTACACTAACCATGAAATTATTCTGTGGCCCTGATGCTGAAAACTCATATAGCTTGATGATGCGCTTGCACGTATTTTCTACCTTATTCCCTCGAATATATATTGCCTTATCTGAAAATTCACTTTCAGGGCTTTTTTATAGAAATTTATTCCATCTTCTTTTCACAGAGAAACGAAATGAAGAGATAATTTTATTAACACTATTGTGGATACATTGTGAGGAGTTAAAAAATGAATATCCCGGTTATTCACTTTACGATTTAAACGATTTGGCTATAGCTGAATTTTCTCAAACCCTAAACTTCAATAAAGCTTATAATCCTTCTTTAGAATATAAAGAAAAGATTAAAAAATTGTTGCTATTAGTCTATTTTCCTTCATTAAAACCTTCGTATCCCTTATTATCATCCACTGTAGATGAACTAAAATATTTAATCTCTAAAACAAATGAAATTGTCCATTATCAACAAATGGCATCTCAATATTCCTATAACAATACTCAAACGATGTGGAATTTATATTACGAACAAAACGCTACCCAAGGGTATCATCAACCACCATCACCCAAGATTCCCTATCATGCAGGCCGACAAATGTGGCAACCTGTTAATAGGGCGGGAACAGGAACAACATCAGCATATCAACAGTATGATAGCGAACAGTTTAGTAGACCTACAAATACCAATCATTGATGATAAGATAGAGTAGTAGATTCTATTTCCATATTATCTTGTGGTGGTTCAACTGATGAAGAATGGAGATTGAATTTTGCAAGTGAATCAATTGTATTTTTTGATTTTTCATTTGCTTTAATTGTTTGTATTATATTATTAATCTCTTGAATGTTTGCTACATCTAAGGGTTCTTTTAATCTGATAAGATTTAAAGCCTCAATTGCTCGCTGAAAAGCATTGATTGCAAGATTATATTTATCACGATCTACTTCATTTTGTGCAATTTTACAATATCGTTCCGCTGTTAATCGATAATTTTGATCACTGATAGATTGTTTGTTTTGTGGTAAAGGTGTAAATTTATTTTCTAATCCCATATTTTCGAGTAAATGATTAATATCATTTTTTCTTTCTTCATGGACCTGATTGAGTAATGTTTGATTGACTTTGAATGTATCACAGCGAAAATAGTCGATATCACTAAGCATCCCTTCGAAATAGTTTTGGAATTTGGTGGGGTTTTTATGCGGATCATTATCTCGCTCATCCGCCGTTTTGTCTTTTATTCTATCATATGCATGAATTGCGTTTTCGAATGCGCATGCTGCTGCTTCTATGTTTTTTAACTCTGTATAGGTGTCTGAAAGATCGATACAGATTTTAATACAATTTCTATGGTCATCATCTCCGCACTCCTCACTTTGATATAAATTTTCAAGAGAGTGTATTGCATTCAAGTATTGCTCAATGGCTCGATCATATTCACCTTTGTTAAAGTAACAGTTTGCAAGCCGATAATAGCTGTTCGAAAGAAGGCGAAAATCCCAAGGGCTCTGCACTTTGCCTGGAATAGAATTAAGTGTCTGAATAACCCACTCAAGAGAATATATGAATAATGTTGGAGATGTTATAATTTGTTGGGACAAATTGAACGCATCAGCTCTGATTTCGTTTAAATACCTAGCATATTTAGCTCTAGCATCCATATTCGCTCCGGCATCATCTAATTTTAGGTGGTTATGTTAGCGAGAAGGGGGATTAAGATCAAGAGAAGGGTGTCAAAGCCACAGGGCTGTCACATTGAAAAACTTCTTGGGGGCAGAACCTTATTTTTAATCTTTAGTCGGACTGAACTAACCCAATGAATTGCACCATCTCAAAGCCAACCCACTTTCATGCCAAAGGATGTGACTTGGATATGAGATGGTGTAAAGCTGTTTTGTTAGCTTGTTCCCGACTTAAAGATTAAAAATAAGGTTCTGCCCCCAAGAAGTTTTTCAATGCGACAGCCCTGATTAAAGCCAATCATTAAAATTAACTGTTCCCTTTTTTCCGATATGATGATAATTATTTTTTAACCAATTATCAGCGACTTCACGGCCAAGTGCATGCAGTTCTAATAAAAAATCCCAATTTGGACTATATACACTAGCCAATGAAAATTGACCCATGGCATCATCTGCAATCATACAATGCATGCGTAATTTTTTTAACTGATGTTTAAATTCTTTTTTTATCCATCCTTTGTCAATTAATTTGCTTACAAATGCAATGGCACGTAGTTCACGCATTAAAGATGAATTAAATGATATTTCTCTTAATCGAGTATCAATTTCTGCTACGGTGGTCGGGATGTGATATCGCATAACAGGTACGACATGGACAACCATAATATCTAAAACATTTGTTTCATAAATCAGTGGAAAGATAGCGGGGTCTCCAAGATATCCACCATCCCAGTAAAAATGATGATCAATTTCTACAGCTTGAAATAAATGTGGAAGGCAAGCTGATGCAAGAATCACATTGATGGATAGTTCATCTTCGTTAAAAATTCTGATTTTTCCAGTTTGCACATTAGTTGCGCAAATAAATAATTTGATCTTACAATTCTTTTTTAATGATTCAACATCAATCATTTTTTCTAATACATCTCGAATGGGATGAAAATTAAAAGGATTAAATTCATAGGGCGAAAATAAATTGGTAATTGTATTAAAAATTGAATAACTGACCGGCGTTTTTAAATAAGGTAACAATAAATTTTCAAAAGGTACATAAATTGAAGGGTCAAATAGTTTGCCATAATCACTCATGGCATGCCAAAATTCATAGAGTAATTTTTTTGCGCCTTCATGGCCTCCTTGCATCATGCCTTGTGCTAAAACAACCGCATTCATGCTGCCGGCACTCGTTGCTGAAATGCCTTCAATCACCAGATCATCAACTTCCAAAAGCCTATCCAATACACCCCAGGTAAAGGCGCCATGTGCGCCACCACCTTGTAGCGCAAGGTTGATTTTCTTTTTTTTGGCAGTAGTTGGTTTCATTTTAAATAGTCTTCTACGACTTCACCATACGGCAAGGTTAAATCCGTCACAAAATGTAAAACAGAGACGATTTTTTTGACGGGAAAATCAGCAATAGGGGCGAGTGCATGTGGATGGAGTTCTAAGCTCCCTGGGCCTGACCATGCGCCTTTTACAGTGACATCAGTAAGATATGTGCGTGTTAATTGATTGATTTCAGGTTTACCGTCAACACCTGGAATATTTTTAAGTAAGAAAATAGGTTTTTTTACAGCTTCAAGTACGGCTTTTTGATCTGCTACATCATGTTTGTAACCCATGGTGGCAGTTGCAATTCGAACACTACCATAATCAAGAAAACCAAGCAGTACATCTTCCTGAACAAATAATTTAGGTTTTGCTAATTTTTTGGGGAAGCCCCAAATTTCACGCCCCCCCGCAATTGGGGCATGACAATCCAGGAACATTGAAATAGTAAAACCACCTTCCTCGCCTTTGTAGCGAACAGGAACCACTTGACCCGATTCAGTGTAATCACCAAAACCAGTGGAATCTGGCATGCGAATAAATTCAAATTTAATTTGGGGTGCGAGTAATTCTAACCCGGGCGGTAAAATTTCTTTTAAGAGGGTAGCATCTGTTTCATAGGTAATAATAAAAAATTCACGATTAATGAAACGATAAGGGCCGTTTGGATAAGTTCTTAACCAACGAGGCGCAGGCATGTCGAATTCATTAATGACAGTCATGGGTAGCTTCCTTGTACCAGAACTTATTCTTCTATTATATTACAAAACGGAAAACAATTTTTGATTAAAATTTATACATAAATTCGTAATAGTGTTATGGACTGGATTGCTTTGCCCAAACGCTTCGCCGGCTCGCAACTGTAAAGGTTATATATTTCGTTGATGAATAATAAGCTGTTCAGGGGTCTTGCCATTTAATCCCTGATGCGGCCTTAATTTATTATAGTAAAGAATATATTTAAACAATTCCTCTTTAAGAGGTACGTCCTAATCTTCTCCAAATTTCTCATCAACAATTTTTTTAATCGCGTTTAAAGCTTCTTTTTCATCTTCACCTGAAATCGTCACATCTAATACATGGTTTTTTTGCGCACCCAGTGTGATTAATCCCATAATGCTTTTACAATCAACCGTGCGATTACGATAGGTTAATTCAATACGGCTTGAAAATTTTTTTGCAGTATCCACTAATTTTGCTGCTGCGCGCGTGTGCAATCCTAATTTATTTTGAATGGTGATGTGCTCTTGTATCATAAATTAAATTCTTCTCCTAAATATACAGATCGAACTTCTGAATTATTTAATATGACTTGGGGCGTGCCTTCACAAATAATTTTACCTTGATTAACGATATAGGCTCGTTCGCAAATGGTGAGTGTATCGCGTACATTATGATCGGTAATGAGCACACCAATATTTTTTTTACTTAAATGAATGATGATACGTTTAATGTCTAAAATAGAAATAGGGTCAATACCCGCAAATGGCTCATCTAATAAAATGAATTTTGGATTGGTTGCAAGTGCCCTTGCAATTTCAACACGTCTTCTTTCGCCGCCAGATAAACTGATCCCTAGCGTATCTTTAATGTGGTCGATATGAAATTCATCAAGTAATTGTTGAAGTATTTCATCTCTTTCTTTTTTATTTAACTCTTTTCGAAGTTCAAGAATGGCTAAAATATTTTGGGCAACGGTCAGTTTTCTAAAAATAGATGCTTCTTGTGGTAAATAACCCATACCAAATTGTGCGCGGGCATGTACTGGCAATTTTGTAACATCTTGATCATCTAAGAAAACCTGACCGCTATCAACAGGTATTAATCCAACGATCATATAAAACGAAGTTGTTTTGCCTGCGCCATTGGGGCCAAGTAAGCCTACAATTTCACCGCAAGCTACATTCAGTGAAACATCTTTAACAACTTCACGTTTTTTATATTTTTTGTAGAGATTTTTTGCTTGTAATAAGTTTGGCATAAAGATTAACTTTCAGGGTTATAGATAAGAACAGAACGATTTGGACTTGATTTTGGCACAGTGATGGTTTGATCAGTGTTATTAAATAAAATCAGTTGGCCTTGAAAATAATTTTCACCCTGTGTAATTGAAACATTATTTTTCAAAGTAATATTCGCATCCATAGGATAAAATTTGATAACTTCAGCTTTTGCATAAATTCGTTTTTCACCGCGTTTGGGAAGCGTCCAGTAATGCGCAGGTTTTTGCAAACCATAGGCAATCGCTTCATGAATTTTATGTTGGCTATCATTTTTTGTAATGAGGCGATCCGCTGTGATGTGTGTTGTGCCCTGATCAACTTGAACATGTCCTTCAAAAATACTGGTACCGTTTTTGTAATTATAAATGCTGCTGTCTGCAACAATATGAATTTTTGCATGTGAGTCTTCGGGTAATGCAAATGCAAACAATGGGTAAAATATAAAAATCATCAAGCAGAAAGAATATTTAAGAACTTGGTACATATTCACCTCTTGCTTCAGATAATAATTTTATTTCTCCTGTATTCATGTCAGCATTCATCCCAACCGCATTAATCACTAAGTTTGGTTGTATCAAGGTGATTTTATCATTTGTTTCAGCGAGTTGTTGATTAATCAATACCGTTAAACTGGGTGTTTTGATTAAGGTCATTGGGTTTGCTGAATCTTTAGGGTGGTGTACGACAACATTTTCCCAAAATTCAATGCGTTCTATGCCTTGAATAGCTTTTGCATAGGTGGAGCTGATTTGCCAAGGCTCTGGTGATTGGCGATAAAGTGTCACCAAGGGTTGCGTGAAATAAGTCGTATTATCTTGTGCATAGTGGACCATTTTTGGGGTGACCACTTTCATGGTAAGTTTACCCTCTTTATTCATCATCCTCGCAGTGACATCTTCTAAGATGGCATCAGGTTGTTCTAAAGCATGTTGTACGACAACTGGTTTTTGGCGATAAACTATACTGCTTGACCACACAATCAATGCAACCACCACAATGCTTAAGCCGATGATGATATTTCTGTATATCATGAGAATAAACTTGGATATTATTTTGTAAGGTAAAATTCTACCACAGATTCGTAGTGATCTTGAGCTTTTAGTATGATTTCAGCTATTTCACGTACCGCACCAGCACCTGCTGATTTTTTAGTAGTATAATCAACATGTTGCTTTATAATGCCGGGTGCTTCAGGGACAGTTGCTGAGAATCCAACTTGTTTTAAAAGAGGAAGATCAGGAAAATCATCCCCCATGTAGGCAAATTCGTTGTCATTTAATTGTAAGGATTTTTTTAACGCTTCATATGCGGGACGTTTATCTTCATAGCCAAGATAAGCGTGCTTAATGTGAAGATCACTGATACGACGTAAAAGCGGTTGAGATTCTTTTGCAGATATAATGGCAACAATGATGCCCATTTTTTGCAGTAATTTAATCCCGACACCATCATGAACATGAAAGGGTTTTAATTCATCAATACCGTTAGGTCCATAAAATAAAAATCCTTGTGTCAGTATACCGTCAACATCAAGAATTAAGGCACGTATCGGTTTTGCTTTTTCAAAAATGGCCTGCATCAAACCACTCCAGCACGTAAAATATCATGTATATGAATAACACCAATAGGATAATGGCCTTCATTGACAATCACAAGGGACGTGATTTGATAGGTTTCCATGATATGTAAAGCTTCGGCAGCAAGCATCTCTTTTGAAATTGTTTTAGGATTTTTGGACATCACTTGATGAATTTTAGTTTGATGGATATCAGCATGGTGATCAAAAGCACGTCGAACATCGCCATCCGTAAAAACGCCAACCAATTCACCTTTTGTATTCACAACTGTTGTCATCCCTAGTTTTTTTTGAGTCATTTCAACTAAGGCTTCTTTGAGAGAAACATTTTCCGATATTTTGGGGAGGTCATTTTCTTGATGCATTAACTCATTCACCTTTAGTAATAAGCGTCGTCCCAAAGTACCGCCAGGGTGGGAGAGGGCAAAATCTTTTTCGGTAAAGCCCTTTTTTTCTAATAAAGCCATTGCCAGTGCATCGCCCATGACTAAAGCGGCAGTTGTGCTCGCTGTCGGTGCAAGACCTAAAGGACAGGCTTCTTTTTCTACACTCACATCAAGGTTAACCGTTGCAGCTCTTGCTAAGGTAGAATGGGGACGACCCGTTAAGGTAATGAGGGGGATATCGATGCGTTTTATAAATGGCAAAATGGAGATAATTTCTTCTGATTCTCCTGAATTAGAAATTGCAAGGACGACATCATTTTTTGTGATCATGCCAATATCCCCATGTTTTGCTTCGCTGGGATGAATAAAAAAGGCAGGGCTACCCGTGCTTGCAAAAGTTGCAGCAATTTTCCTCCCAATATGGCCTGATTTTCCTATCCCAGTTACTGCGATGCGCCCTTCACAGTGGTATAAATATTGACAAGCTTTTACAAAATGCTGGTCAATGCGCGAAAGGAGGCTATTGATCATTTTTGACTCAATTTCGATAACTGTTCGCCCTAATGCGCAAATTTGTTCAATTTCCATCCAACACCTGCTAGAATTGTGGGTTTGAGATGCGACATCTTAACGTTGCTTGCTGAGATGAACAAGTCATTATTTAATCAGTGCTCAACTGACTTAAAAAAGGGGAGAAATGTATGAATATAAGAAAAAAAAATCGTAGACAAGATTTAACTGTGTTTTGGCACATCCATCATACCGCAATGAAATTAGATCGTCCTGGTATCGAAGAAATGGTGGCGGCTGGCATTCTACTTGATCAACGAAACGGGCTTTATACCCCCTGTGGTTTACTTGCAGAAGAAGGTTATGATGATGCAGTCCATCTTTTACTTGAAAATGGCGCAAGTCTTGAAAGTGTGATCATAATGTATGCCAAGACGGGTCAACTAGAAAGAATCGATGCGTTTCAAAAAAAATATCCTCAGCAATGGTGTGAAATAAAAGACCCAGAAATATATAAAATCCAAGGTTATGCGCTCGGTAACTCTCTTCAGGAAAAAATGCTTCATCATTCTCTTACCTATTATGCAGAAGCTATATTTGCATATGCGTATGATGGAGATCGATTAAAAACAGCTTCGTTTACACGTAGGGCAGAAGCAAATTTTAAAAATAATCCGAATGTCAGTCAGATTTTAAACCTCGCATCAATTAAAGGAAAGGCACTTGCTGGGCGAGAGATTGAATTTGAACAATTCAAAGGTGAAGAAAAAAAAGCAGAAGATTTAGATATTGCTGCTCAATATTATGCAATAGGTGGTTACATTGATGATGCGATAGGTTTGGTTCTTAATCACAATGCTGCTATTGAGAGGGTCTTTTTTGGTTTAGGGTATGCAGGAAATATTGATGAATTTGTTTCTTTGTTAAATAAAATAAAATTCGAGCAAACAACCCGAGATTGTTGCATTACAAACTTTACGGTAGGGTTAATTGAAGCTGGTTACTTTAGAAATGCACATGTTGCAAGAGGGATTCTCACTGTCATTGATGATCAAGCGACGATAAAAGAAATTGTAAATGAAGCATATAAAATGATTAATACAATAGGCGGGAGTACACGGGTCCCCCTCTATTCATTTACGCCTGAAAATTTTTTAAAAGAGGTTGAAGCGCGTCATGAGGCTTTAATTGGACGTGAGACGAGTCTTTTTCGTTCGTTTTTTTATTGGAGGATGTCTATATTCAACCGTCGCATAGAAAAAATGGGAAAAACTAAAAAAGATTCAGATTTGATCAATCAAGCCCTAAAAAGCGAAATAAGTGATATGCGAAATGTTGCATCATTGTTTAAAAAAATAGAACAAAAAAAACCACTTTTTAAAGATGACCAACAAGATGTTTATACAAAATATGCTGATCAAATGATTCAAGAACTTGAGCAGAATGTTAAAGAGGCTACAAACGGTATAAAACCCAAACAATAGTGCAAATAATGTTATTATTTTTTCACCTTGCATCTACGCACTTTCTACAGTAGTATCCCACCCTAGCTATTTTCATAGCCATTTGTGACAATTAGAAGATGCAAGATAATATCGTTGAAATCAGTCAAATGTCTTTTTCGTACGGAAACGGCCGGGCTGTTTTCCAAGATGTTAATCTCATGATCCCGCGTGGCAAAATAACAGCAATTATGGGGCCAAGTGGCACAGGAAAGACCACTTTATTACGGTTGATTTGTGGTCAGCTGTTATGCACGAAAGGCTCAATAGGCGTTGATCAACAAGAAATTTCCACTTTATCACACCGTAAACTCTATGCTTTACGCAAACGTATGGGTATGTTGTTTCAAACGAGTGGCCTTTTCACCCACTTAAATGTATTTGAAAATGTTGCTTTCCCTTTACGTGAACATACTCCATTATCCCCATCCATGATTCACACTTTAGTTTTAATGAAGCTTCAAATGGTCGGATTGCGTGGTGCGATTCATCTGATGCCACATGAACTTTCGGGCGGAATGGCAAGAAGGGTAGCGTTAGCGCGGGCTATTGCACTTGATCCTGCTTTAATCATGTATGATGAACCCTTTACCGGCCAAGATCCTATTTCTATGGGTGTATTGGTTAAATTAATCCGTACATTAAATGATGCATTGCAATTGACTAGCATTATTGTTTCGCATGATGTGACAGAGGCGTTAAGTATTGCAGATTATGTTTATGTTATTGCTGGGAAATCTATTATTGGGGAGGGAACACCTGATGCTATTCTTCATCATTCATCTCCTCAGTTACAACAATTTATTCAAGGGTTACCTGATGGGCCTGTGCCATTTCATCATACAGCAAAATCAATTGCACAAGATTTTTTAGAAGGAACGATTGAATGATTTCACGTATTGCATTGCTTGGCGCATACGGTATTCAAAGCTTGCAGCAATTAGGACAAGCCGGCATTTTGCTTTATCGTGTTGTATTTTTTCCGCCTAACGTCAAGAAAGGTTTCCCATTACTGCTCCAGCAAATTTATGCTGAAGGCGTTTTATCATTATTAATTATTTTAGTGTCTAGTTTATTTATTGGAATGGTCTTGGCATTACAAGGCTATCATACGCTTGCTAAATTTGGTGCATCTCAACAATTGGGGCCGCTTGTTGCACTTTCTGTTGCGCGTGAATTAGGTCCTGTGGTCACTGCAATTTTATTTGCTGGTCGTGCAGGCTCTGCGTTGACTGCAGAAATTGGATTGATGAAAGCAACAGATCAATTATCCAGTATGGAAATGATGGCAGTTGACCCCTTGCGCCGTGTTATTTCTCCACGATTTTGGGGAGGATTTATTTCTTTGCCATTGCTTACTTTAATTTTTAATATCACTGCAATTTACGGTGCTTATTTAGTGGGCGTGAGATGGCTGGGTTTAGACAGTGGAATTTTTTGGTCTAACATGCAATCGTCCGTTGATTTTCGTGCTGATATCGTCAATGGCATTATTAAAAGTTTTGTGTTTGGCATCGCCGTCACATGGATTGCAGTCACGCAAGGATATTATGCAACACCAACATCAGCAGGTATTGCAAGTGCGACAACGCGATCGGTTGTATATGCTTCTTTAGCTGTATTAGGCCTTGATTTTGTATTAACAGCAATGATGATAGGGGATTGGTAATGTACTCTCAACGATTCATCGACAGTATTGTCGGCTTGTTTTTATTATTGGCATTCTTTGCATTGACATTGCTTGCATTTAAAGTCAGTGGGTTAACGACACTTTTCCCTACACAAACTTATACCGTGACCGCAGCCTTTGATGATATCGGCGGATTAAAAGTACGGTCACCTGTTAAAATTGGCGGTGTGCAAGTTGGTGAAGTCAGCCAAATTGATCTTGATCCGATTACCTTTAAAGCGATTGTTTATATGAAAATTGCTGATCAATTTAATGATATCCCCGATGATTCATCAGCGAGTATTTTAACGGCAGGATTATTAGGGGATAACTATATTTCGATTACGCCAATGTATAGTAAAACATTTTTAAAGAAAGGCAGTGAAATTCAATTTACGACTTCTGCGATGATTTTAGAGAAATTGATCGGGCAATTTATTTACCGTTTGGGCAATAACGATAATAAAGGAGATGAACATGCGGCTCAATAACACGATAATACGTTACTTTGTTTTAATTTTTAGTTTATTTTATTTTGCAAATGTAACGCACGCTGCTTCATTTCAAAATGATCCTATTGCGCTTTTACAACATATCGCAGATAACATGATTGCAGGATTAAAAGCAAATAAAGCAACTTTAAAATCAAAACCACAAGTTGTTTACCGCTTGGCACGTCAATATGTTGTGCCTTATGCTGATTTAAATGCAATGTCGCAACGTGTCCTTCCACCCGCAACCTGGAACAGTGCAACACCTGCAGAACGTGCTCAATTTAAGCAATTATTCACAACGACCCTTATTCGAACCTATGCTTCTGCTTTAACATCATATCAAGACCAAACCATTCAATTTTTTCCTATTCGTGGTAATTATCAAGGTCGTCAATCTGTGGTGGTGAATAGCGAAATTTCAGGCTCAAATCAACAATCCATTCGAGTGTCTTATCGTTTACTGAATCAGAATGGTAGTTGGCGCTTGTATGACATGTCTGTGGAAGGGGTGAGTATGCTTGAAAGTTTCCGTTCTCAATTTTCAGATATTTTATCACGCGGCAATATGAGTGAATTGCTCAATCGTATGCAGCAGCATACACGTGGACGAGAATAGTCGATGAAAAAAAATGCGGCAATTTTTTTAAAGGACAATATTTTTTTTGTATCGGGTGATATCGATTTTTACAATGTAATGGATATTTACAATCAATCTTTATTATTATTTAAAACAATGAAACAAGTTATATTTGATTTTTCGCAAGTTAAATCAAGCGATAGTTCGGGGCTTGCACTTGCAATTGAATGGATAAAGCTTTCAAAAATAGATCATCAAACGATTCAATTTAAGCACTTCCCTGAAAAGTTACTTTCAATTGCAAAAGTGTCTAGCTTGTATGATGTTATTTGTCCGCTTTAGAGCGGCTTAAAAACTTATGTCCAAAATAAAATCCAAGAAAAATCCATAGTGAAGAATACACGAGGATAAAATCAGTTAATCGATAAGTTTTGACTTCGATTAAAGGGATCACTTGTGCTGCGATGATAATAGAAATAACAACGATTGATATGAGTGGAGCATAAGGATAAAGCTTTGCTCGATATCGAAGAACCGCTGTTCCGCCATGTTGAGGCAAATATTTTCGTCTAAATTGGTAATGACTCGTTGCAATTCCTAACCATGCAATAAAACCAGAAAGTGAAGAAATCTGTACGAGATACGTAAATAAAACACCATTCCCAACAATAGAAGAAATAAAAACAAGAGACCCGATCAAGGTAGAAGCAAGTAGTGCAAGAATAGGGGTACCAAATGGAAGTGTTTTACTAAAAAGATGAGGTGCTTCGCCTTTATATCCTAAGTACCATAAAATTCGAGTAGCTGAATACATGCTTGCATTTGCTGCAGATAATACAGCGATTAATATCACGAAATTTACAACATCTGCCGCATAATATGAAATATAACGACTAAATATTAGTGTATAAGGACTCATCAATACATTATCTTGATAAGTCAATCGATGATCATTATAGGGAATGAGTAGCGTAATGATGGCAACCGATAAAATGTAAAATAAAGCCAATCGCCAAAAAACATATTTAATTGATCGAGGAATAGAAACATCCGGGTTTTCAGCTTCTCCAGCAGCAACACCAATTAATTCCGTTCCTTGAAATGAAAATCCAGCAAATAAAAAAACTGAAATAAAACCATATAATCCTTGATGAAATGGCGCATCACCGATATGCCAATTTTGTAAACCCCATTGTGGTTGTTCAAATATAGAGAAAAGACCCAGAATAATAAAGACGATAATCACTGCTACCTTAATAGAAGAAAGAACATATTCAGACTCACCAAAAAAACGTACTGAGCATACATTAAAAAAGAAAATCAAGAAAAAGAATACGCTTGAAAATAATAGGCTATTAATATGTGGAAACCAAAAACTCATAATGAGTGTCGCAGCTGAAATTTCTGTTGCAATCGTGATGGCCCAATTCAGCCAGTAATTATATCCCATTGCAGCGCCAAATGATGGACCAACAAATAGGCTAGAATATTCACAGAATGTCCCTGAAGTTGGTCGCCATACACTCATTTCTGCAAGACTGGTCATCAAGAAATAAACAATGATAGCCATTAAACAATAAGCGAGCAGAGCACCCCCAGGGCCGCCGACAGAAATAGTATATCCACTGGCAAGGAATATCCCTGTGCCAATCGAGCCACCAATGGCAATCATGTTAAGATGTCTTGTTTGTAATTTACGCGGAAGTTTTTTATTCACTGTTTTTAAATCACTTACATCGTTTCTTTATGAACGACTAAAAAGATAGCAGAAGGTCCGCGTATGACATTGAGCAATGCTGTTTTATCAGCTTTTGCAATAGCTTCTTTTAATTCATTAATGTTTTTAATTTTTTCTTCATTGACTGAGGTAATAATATCGCCCATGCGTAAATCTGAATGCCATGCATTACTATCTTGTTCCACGCTGACCACTAAAACACCTTCAATCGGGCCGTGAATCGGGCTTAGTAAAGTGAAATCTTTTAATCCCACGCCGTATAAGTAAGGATCTAACTGAGCAACCATTTGATTACGTTTTTTAGGATCAAAGAGTGTAACTGTTGCGGTAAGTGGTTTATTTTGACGTAAAAGTTTGATGGATGTTTTTGTATCGACACGTAAAAAACCAATGGTGTTAATGACATCACTTGCATTTTTAATTTCTTGGCCGTTGACTTCAATGATGATGTCACCAATTTGTATGCCAGCAGTTTCAGCAGGGGAGTCAGGCAAGACTTGTGTGACAGCAGCACCTTTCTGGTGACCAAGATGAAATGCGTTTGCAAGTTCAGGGGTGATATCTTGCGCACCAATTCCTAACATGCCACGTTTGACATTGCCATATTCTATCAGTTGGACCATCACACTTTTTGCCATGTTAATTGGAATTGCAAATCCTATCCCAATACTGCCGCGAGCTGGTGCTAATATGGCTGTGTTTATCCCTATTAATTGGCCTTCCATATTGATGAGTGCTCCGCCTGAATTACCCGGATTAATCGGCGCATCGGTTTGAATAAAATTTTCGTAATTTTCTATGCCCAAGGTTGTTCGTTCAAGCGCACTGATAATACCGGAAGTGACTGTTTGATTGAGACCAAAAGGGTTACCAATGGCAGCAACAAAATCACCCACTTTTAATTTACTAGAATCACCGATTGGCGCAGCAATTAAGTTGTCTGCTTTAATTTGCAAAAGAGCAATATCAGATGGTTTATCTATGCCAATAATTTTTGCGGTAAAATGACGACCATCATGAAGGGTGACCACAACAGATTGTGCATCATTAACAACGTGCGCATTTGTTAGAATGTATCCACGTTTTGCATCAATGATTACACCTGATGCGACTGAAGAAAAAATATCAGGAAGGCTTTGATCGGTATCATCGTTCGGATTATTATTTTCTTTGTTGTTATTTTCGCGCTCTTTTTGTAATTCTTGAAGCGTATTGACGTCTGTTACCTTTATTTGTGCTTTAATATTCACGATGGAAGGGAGTACATTTTGCAACATTGGCGCAATCGTGGTATTGAGGGGTACAGCAGCAAAACTGGTTTGCGTGACGGTGAGCAGAAAGAACGTCATAAAAACGAGCAACATTTTATTGAAGTTTTGCATGATCATATAAACCCTCGAAAATTTTTTATTTTTAATGTAAGCCCTATCATACCAAATAAATTTAGATACAGCATCAAGCAGGGTTGCTTATCCAAATGACGCTAGCCATGCGCCCTGTTTTGCCTTTATTTCTACGATATGAATAAAATAAATCGGCTTGTTTAAAGGTGCAATAATCACCACCATAAATTTGTGTAACTCCCATCAAACGTAGACGAACTTTTGCAAGTTCATATAAATTAGCAAGCCACTTTCCTGGGGTATGAGGATTAAATGCCGCGGCTGATTCTTTATGTTTTGCAATAAAAGCCTCATAGACATCAGACCCAACTTCAAAATGATCGGGTCCAATGCATGGCCCAAGCCATGCCATTAAATTGCGAGGTGCTTCATTTAAAAGTGGAATTGCATTTTCTATGATGCCAGCTGAAAGCCCTCGCCAGCCCGCATGAAGTGCTGCGACGATACTTCCTGTTTTATTGGTCATCAAGATGGGTAAACAATCTGCTGTTGTGACAACACACACACGGTTCGCTTGATGTGTGTAAGTTCCATCTGCAATTTTTTCTTTATTTTCAAGGCTTGCTTCTAAAACGATTGTGCTGTGTGTTTGGGTGACCCAAATCGGTTCATTGGGTAAAGCCAATAAAGCCTCTAATTTACGGCTTTCATCTACACAATTTGGATTATTTTTATCGAAGTGTCCTTGGTTATGATCATGATACGAAAATCGCTCTCCCCAACTGGTTCTTAAAGTTGTGTATGCTTTGATGTGAGAAGGAGCAGGCCAATGTGTTTGAATAAAGTTCATTTTTTACTATCTTTGTCTTTTTGTAATATGTTAACTAATTGTTGCATATCTTCAGGTAAATCGCTTTCAAATCTCACCAATTCTTTGGTTAAAGGATGCGTAAATCCTAATGCATAAGCATGTAGAGCTTGTCGTTTGAAATGTCTAAGCGTATCGATCAGCGTCGGTGTCATGCCTTTGACTAGGGTCAATCGGCCGCCGTAGGTGGCATCGCCTACGATGGGGTGGCCTATGTGCGCCATATGAACACGAATTTGGTGCGTTCTTCCTGTTTCAAGCTGGACGCGTAGATGACTATGTGCACGATATTTTTCAATAATGCGATAGTGCGTCACCGCTTTTTTACCTGTTTCTACGACAGCCATACGTTTACGAGCGATAGGGTGTCTACCAATAGGTTCTGAAACTTGACCACCACTGATCAAACGTCCAGCTACAATGGTTTGATATTCACGCTGTAAAGTACGTTTTTTAAGTTGTTGGCTAAGATCACGAAATGTTTCCCCAGTTTTTGCCACAATAAGTAGGCCGGAAGTGCCTTTATCGAGGCGATGTAATATTCCTGCTCTAGGGAGCATATTAAGTGTAGGGCAGTGATGTAATAAAGCATTGAGAAGGGTATCTTGTGGGTTTCCTGCGCCAGGATGGGTTACCATTTTTGCGGCTTTATTGACGATCAGCAGTGCTTCATCTTCGTAGAGGATATCTAGTGAAATAGCTTGGGGTAAAAAATGTGTTTTTTCTTCAATAATAGGCTCAATTGTGACCGTTTCACCACCTTTAAGGCGCAATTTAGCCTGAGGTTTAACGCCATTTACTAAAACTCTACCTTCTTCTATCCATGTTTGGATTTGGGTACGTGAAAATTGTGGCATGAGCTTTGCAAGCGCTTGATCAAGCCGACTATTTTGATAATGTTCAGGTATGATGACAGTCTGTTTCATAAGCCCGTGAATGATGACAGATTTTAGTTTACAATGCACGCAAGAATTATTGAGCTCAAGCTAAGGTGATTATCTATATGAAAAAGTTGGCTTTTTTATCAGGTTTACTAATGGTCGTGATTTTGTTAACAGCATGTGGGACTGCACTTGGACCTTCAGAAGCATATAAAAATGAGAGCCCTAAGCAGATTTATGGTGCAGGGGTTACCGCGCTTAAAAAGAAAAATTATAGCGAAGCCGTCAAGCGCTTTGAGGCATTAGATGTGCAATATCCATTTGGGCAAGAAACTGAAAATGCCCAACTTTATATTATTTATGCTTACTACATGAAAGAAGATTATACACTTTCAGTTGCAGCGGCCGATCGTTTTATTCGTACACATCCAACTAACCCACATGTAGATTACGCTTATTACATGCGAGGTATTGCGAATTATTATCAAAATTTAGGTGCATTTGAGCGTCTTTTTGCTGTTGATCTTGCAACGCGTGATTTAACACAAATCAAAAAATCATATGAAAGTTTTAGTGAGTTAGTTGCTCGTTTTCCTGAAAGTGCTTATGCATCTGCCGCGCATCAATATATGGTTTATTTGCGGAATGCGATCGCAAATCATGAATTAAAAATCGCCCAATTTTATTATGATCACAAGGCTTATGTTGCATCGCTAAATCGTGCAAGTGCTCTTGTTGCAGGGTATCAAGGCGCACCAGCGGTTATACCCGCTTTAAAAATCATGGCAAATTCTTATCATCAGTTAGGGATGAATGAGATGGAAGAAGAGACTTTGCGCGTGTTGAAATATAATACATGATAAGCAGATGTCATCCCCTTACTGTGTTGTCATCCCCGCGAAAGCGGGGATCCATCGCACCAATCTATTGTCCCTTTAATTATCCCGGCCGTATATTTTAAATGGATCCCCGCCTTCGCGGGGATGACAACGCAGTAATATCGAATAAACACCTACAAATGTGTGGCTTCGTTTGGCAGCGGTAAATAATTTACAGCGCATAAATAATTAAAATAAGTTTTTAATAATTGATCATCTATTTTTGGATAATTCATTCCAAGATTTTCTAATGCTGATTTTGCATGTTGCATATGTAGCAGTGTGCTATCGTCATTGTCTTCTTTTGCAAGAAAATAGGGCAGTAGTGGAAATAAAGCATTATCTTGTGGGACAGTAATGAGCTTATCTTTCCATTCAGGAAGTGGAATGATCTTGATTGAATAGCCGTAATGATTCAGCCAAGCAATTAAGTCTTTCCACATGATCCCTTTAGGATGATCAAGATGATAGACGCAAGACCTGTTTGGATGAACTAAAGAAATTTTAGTAATTGCTTGACTGACAAAATCAACAGGTAAAATTGTAATTTTTTCGTTAATATCCGGTGCATACTTAAGTTGTAAACAACCTTTAATAAACATAAATAATGCATCATTTAAGTTTGTAATACCGTTATTTGATTGGCCAGTAATATAACCAGATCGATAAATCGAAACAGGTAATCCCCGATTTTTGATTTCAGTTAGTAAACGTTCCGAAACCCATTTGCTAATCGCGTATCCACCAAATAAACTTTCATAGTGTTTATCTGGAAAATCTTCAACTAAATAATTATTTTTATCTCGACAACAAGCAGCTGATAAAGTGGAAATATAATGTATAGGTTTATCAATATGGGTTGTTGCAAATTTAATAATTTCTATGGTTCCTTGTACATTACTGCTGCGTAATTTACTGTAGGCAGCCATCATGTTTACTTGGGCGCCGCAGTGATAAATCATATCTACTTTTGATGCAAGACTATTGTATTGATCTTTAGCCAAACCAAAATGACTTTCACCAATATCACTTGCAATGACAGTGATACGACGGTTAGCAAGTGAAATTTCTTCATTTAAATTGAATTTTTGTATAGTAGAAATTAATCTTTTAGCGGCTGTTTCAAATTCCCCACGCCTAATCAAACAATAAATTTTCGCGTTTGTTTGCTTCAATAGTTCACGTAAAAGATAAATCCCTAAAAAACCCCCAGCACCGGTTAGGAGAATATGCTCTGGAAAATCCGCAGTAGAATTTTTTTTTGTTGGAACAATATTTTCATGTAATTTTGAATCTTGCTCGATTTCATCTTGGATCAAGGTATGAGTTACATATTTTTTTCCTTTTGTATCTATATATTCTGCCAAAATCGGAATATACGATAAATCAAATAATATTTTTACAGGAATTGAAATTTTAAACTGATTTAAAACGGCAACAGAAAGTAATGATACAGTGAGTGAGCTGCCACCTAATTCAAAAAAATGATCAGACATGCTGATATTGTTTCGGTTTAATAAATTACTCCAAATTTCAGTCAGTTTTTTTTCAGTGGGTGATTTCGGTGGGATATATTTTTTTTGCAAGGTTTGCTCAAAACCTTGTAAGGGTGGCAATGCTTTGAAATCAATTTTTCCGCTAAATGTCAGTGGAAAATCCATTAAAGTTACGAAAGCAGAAGGAATCATAAATTCAGGCAATTTTTTTTGTAAGGCTTTACGTAAACTACGTTTTGCTGATGCACTTAAAATGAGCTCCATGGTATTTTGTATAGAAAGATAGTAATCAATACTTTTTGCAACATGGGCTTTTTCCTCTTCGCTTAAATCAAATGCAATACCAGCGCGCAAGCCATCTTGCCATACTAAATGACCAGCAAGTAATGTGGGTTCAGTTAATCCCGGTAGCTTTAAATGGAGTTGAACTAAATGTCCTCGCGGAATAACTTCAGCAATGCCTGATAATGCAACACCTTCTTTTGATATATCTTCTGTGAGGGCTTCGATATAGTTTTGATTGTTTAACGACAGTAGACATCTTTCTTGATAAGGGTAACGCTCTTTGTTTAAATCAGGAACGACATAAGCGACTAATGATTTTTCACCGTGGAAATTTTCTTTAACAAGCACAACCACTTTATTCACATCAGAAAATTGACTAATGGTATTTTCTATTTCACTTAACTCAATTCGATATCCTCTGATTTTAATTTGTTTATCAACTCGGCCAATAAAGATGAGGTTGCCCTCTTCAGAAAATCGCACGAGATCACCTGTTTTATAAACATGAAATTTATTATTTTTATCGAATGGATGGGGGGTAAATTTTTGATAGGTCAAATCATCCCGGTGAAAATATCCAGCAGCTGTATTTATGCCACCAATTAATAATTCTCCAGCAACGCCGATAGGAACGGGTTGCAAATATTTATCGACAATATAAATTTCAGAATTAAAAATTGGTTTTCCTATGGGTGGGATAGTATGATTCGTTTGTGAAGTGTTGGCAGTATAAATTTTTTCATAGGTTGTTTCAATTGTTGCCTCTGTTGGCCCATAGATGTTCCAAATATCAAATGTAAATTTTTGATTGGGGTAGCGCATTAAACTTTCCCCGCCAATTTTTATCATTTTTAAGGCTGTATCATTTGGCCAGGCAAGCGTAAACAAGAGTTGGGCGTATGCGGTTGGTAAATCACAAATTGTAATTTTTTGATTTTTAAGCCAAGCAAAAAATAAATTAGGGGTGAGCTTAATTGCATCATCGACAATATGAACACTCCCTCCCGTAGATAGAAAGGGAACAATCTCGCAAAGGGAAGTATCAAATGCTTGCGAAGCAAATTGTGAAGCACGATCGTTTTCAGTGATGTTGAAATTAAATATATACCAAGCGGTTAAATTCACTAAACTTTCATGCTTGATCATGACTCCCTTGGGTTGTCCTGTTGTTCCCGATGTATAAATAATATAAGCAATCTGCGTAGGAGATACGCATGGAAAAATTTGTTTTTGATTCTCTGATTTTTCAAATGTTAAATTTTTTAAATCTTGATCCAAGATAAGCGATTTTACTTGATTTGAGATTGATAATTTTATTATTGTATTGACAATAATACACTTTGGTTCGGCATCGTTAATGATGTATTTAATGCGTTCATCAGGATATTTGGGATTAATTGGAACGTAAATAGCGCCGACCTTAAATATTGCAAACATTACTGCAATTAATGTTGGTGTTCTTTCCATCAATACACAAACTCTATCATGAGGAGTAACACCTTTTTGTATTAAAAGCGTAGAGATATCCATAATCGCAAGCTTCAATTCACTATAAGTGATATTTTGATCTTGGTGATTTATCGCGATGCGACTTGGAAAATTCTTACATTGATATTCAAATAATTCGTGTGAGCATCCAGCGTTTAATTTTGGGTAAGAAAGAGAAGAATGAAATGTGTTCCATTGATGAAATAATAATTTATTTTCATTTTTAGTCAAGAGATCAAAAAACACAATTTTTTGTGTTTTGTCGTTGATAATTTTATTTACTAATAACACGAAATGATCGGCGATTGACTTGATATTTTTTTTTGAAAAAAGCGTACTGTATAAAAATGTAACTGTAGGATGTGTATTTTGGCTTGTGACCAATATTAGTGGAAATTGTCCATTGTTAATAGGAAAAGTTTTTTTCGATTTAAAATTTTTTCCTTTAAGCAATAATAAATACCTTAGCTCATTATTTGATTTATTTTTTTTACTTAATTGCTTTTTGATTTGATTTTCTAATTGTTCGACTGAAGTGTGTTGATCAATAATACTTGAAATTGATTGAATAGGCAGGCGTGTTTCTAAAGATTTTACATTCAGTTTAGTGATGTATGACATTCCATAGGTGATCGCATCACTCGTGCTTAGACGATGTAAAAGCAGGCACCAGGCACTATTAATAAACAATCCCCAGCCGAGTTTATTATTTTTACAATATGCTTTTATATTAGTAATTTGTTTTTTTGATAATTTGATTTCATGTTGACAATAAGTTTTATGATGAATAATCGGTGACTGTTCATGTTCTTCTAGCCATATTTTAGTAATGAAATGTTCGTTATCTTCCATCTCCAAGCATCCATGCATGATAAAATATTATAAAAACAGACGGTGTGCCTTAAACGTTTGCAGTCAGCGTCGCAATAATATGACGATTATCATAAGGTGGATTTTGAGCACGACCATTCGTATTTGTCCATTGCAGCATGAAGGTATAAATCGAATTAAGTTGTTTACTGAGTGCAATGTTGTAATCGTTATAGCTATTGCCGGCAGCTTTACCAAGGCTATAGTGACCCATCAGAGCAAGAATATTCATGCCCTGTAAATTGAATATATATTGTGGTGGGATATCATAATTGATCCCGCCTGAGTAATACGTTCCAGTTGTATGCGCATTATAAACATTCGCAGAATAACTCACGCCAGCTTGTAAAAATCTGTAATTAAACACAGAATTTAATTCGTTATACGCAAGTTCTGTTGCGCGAGGATAACTATAACGTGCAGCATTGACATCATAAGTGAAATTCTCACCCACATCACCATGCCAACCAATGATGCTATCTATCTCAACCGTCGCTGTACTATCTGTGAATTTGACATTTGAACCCCATAGATTCAAATATAACCCGAAGGGGAAAGTATAGGTGAAGCCGCCTTGTGCAGCTGGTAAATCTTGGGTTTGGCTGATGCCTCGGAAAACGTAGTCAGAGGTAAAAGCGAAGGTGGTGCTCATGCCATCTAGCCAATGAAAAGGTTTGTTAGCAGGCTCTTTTTTTACTTCGACTTCTTCTTTGGGTAATTGAAGAGTCTCTTCATTATTTGTTTGTTTACCTTGGTGCGTGTGTTTAACTTTTTTATGGCGGCTTTCTGATGGGTTAGTTGTCGTTGGGTTTGTTACAGCATGAACGAGCGTCGTATAAGAGAACAGGGCAACAGATATAACGGTAAATACCTTTCGCATTTCAAAACTCCTTTTTGAATTCCTCACTATGGTGATGAGTAGCGGTCTTTAGCTTTCAGTTGTTCTCAGCTCAGCAAGCTAGGCTATTTTTTATTGTGACAAATGGACAGGAGTCCATTTGAGCAACAGCTGAAGGGGATGAATCTGTTGCGGTCAAACAATAAAAAATAGCCTAGCTTGCTGAGCTGAGAACAACTCTTCACTCTTCAGCTTGTATAACAGTATCTTTGGTTTCACCACTTTTTGCAAATTGTAAGATGACTTTACTTGCGGGAAGAGGTCGGCTAATAAAATATCCTTGAATTAAATCACAATAATGTTCAGATAAATATTGCATTTGTTCAGCAGTTTCTACACCCTCAGCGACGACTTCAAGGCCAAGATTGTGCCCCAGTGCAATGACAGCGCTAATGATTGCCATGTCATTCGCTGAATGGGGAATACCTTTGATAAAATGCTGATCAATTTTTAAAACATCGAATGGAAATTGTTTAAGGTAACTGATGGAAGTATATCCTGTGCCGAAATCATCGATAGAAATTCTAACTCCCATTGCATTAATCCTATTTAATCTAGCGGTTGCAATGTCAATATCATCCATCACAGCAGTTTCAGTGATTTCAACTTCAAGATAAGCGGGTAGGAGGCCTGTTTCATTCAGTACGTTTGATATGATTTGAGCAATATCTTGATGCTTAAATTGTTTAGGTGAAATATTGACGGAGACCGTAATAGGGTCGTACCCCTCATCCTGCCATTTTTTATTAGTACGGCATGCTTCTCTTAAAGCCCACTCACCAATAGGCAGAATTAATCCTGTTTCTTCTGCGAGGGGGATAAATTTAGCAGGGCTAATCATGCCGAGTTTTGGATGGTTCCAGCGGATCAAAGCCTCAGCGCGTTTGATCGTTCCGTCTTTTAAACTAAACTGTGGTTGATAATGTAAAACAAACTCTTCATTTTGAATTGCTTTTCGCAAAGCTGCTTCCAACTTAATATGTTCATGGGCCGCTATATCCATTTCTTTCGTGTAATACTGGTATGCGCCACCGCCAGCACGTTTAGCCTTGTACATGGCCATATCTGCATTTTTCTGTAAATCTTCGAGTGATTCGCCATCGCTCGGGAAAATACAGATGCCAACACTTGCAGTAATAAAAAATTCGTGCGTTTGAACTTTCACTGGCTGGGAGGTTATTTCTAATATTTTTTCAGCGACGGGTGCTGCAAACTTTGCATCGTTAATATCATTTAATAAAATAATAAATTCGTCACCACCCAAACGTGCAAGAATATCGCCATTACGAAGAATACTTGCAAAACGATTACCAATTTCTTTTAAAACAAGATCACCCGTAGGATGGCCTAAAGCATCGTTAATTGTTTTAAAACGATCTAAATCAACAAAAAGCACGGCAAATAATTTTTGTTGCCGTTTAGCGTGGTTAATGGCTTTATTTAAAATTTCATTGAAGAACACGCGGTTGGGTAGTGTTGTTAAGCTATCATAATGTGCCAATCGGACTAAATGTTCTTTATGAATGATGAGTTCGCGTTCAACAGATTTGCGCTCAGTGATTTCTTGTTGTAATTGTATGTTCGTCTTTTGCAATTCTTGCGTACGTTCTAAAACGCGTTGCTCGAGTTGTTCATGTGATGCTTGTATGATGTCTAACATGTGATTGACTTCAGAAGAAACAGAAGAGAGTTCATCTGTGCCGCTCACAGCCACACGTTGTTTGATTGCATTTTTTGCACCGATATCGGCGATTTCTTCATCAAGCTTTTCAAGCCGTTTAATAATCAAGATTCTAAGTAACCACAACATGAATAAAGAAAAGAGGATGCCTAACACAACGAATGCAGTAAGATAATAATTGATAGCTGATACACCTGAGCGATAAATTGCTCGCGGTGTTGTCATTTGGAACATGCCAATTGGCTTTCCGTTAATATCCTTAATGACAGTATAACCTTCCAGCAAATCGTGGCTGATTGGAACACTATAATGGCCTGTTTTGTTTTTAGAAGTAGTATCAAAATATTTTGCAAGTGTAGAGGATTGATTAATTGTATTTGGCAACAGCAATTTTAGATTTACTTTTGTTGTTTCAGCAATTTGATTTACAAGGTTTTGATCAAGATTTCGGCCGAATACTGTAGCACCCAGTGGTGGCATGATTTTGTCCCCATCGGTGATCGATGAGGCAGCAATGAGCATAATACCCGGGGAGACATGTACAAAACCACGCACATCTTTCGTGATATCACGTCTATCCAGCAATAAACTGCCAGGATAAAGATATTTTTCCAAGCCTTTAGGGTAAGCGATCAGCTCTCGATTATTGGTATCTATTGCACCACCCACAACTATTTTTCCTTCATTGTTCCAAAAGGTCATTAAATTAATATTAGAATTCACAAAAGCGGTCATGTTTAAATTACCAGGTACAAATTCAGGATTTTTTCCTTGCATAAAATCATAGAGATCATTCCAGTGTGACCAGTCGGATGTGAATGTATAAAGTGCGTAATTAATTTGATCTAAGGCTTGATCAACTCTTGAAAGATCACGAGTAGCGCGGTCTTGTTCTAAATTAAGGAAACTCTGGATTAAGAAAAATCGAGATCCAATATAAGTCATCCCCAGAAAGAGTAGCCAGACTAAGCTGATTGCAATTAAGACTTTATTTCTCAGTTTCACAAGCACTCTCCCTGAGAGGCATAACAGCGATCCCATAAGTAAATTTTATAATATTCGGGAAAGGGAACACCAGGTTAAGTTTTATCAATTTGCACTTTTTTGAGCAATTCCCTGATTTTTGCTTGAATCATGTCAATCGCTATGCGGTTTCCACCCCCTCTTGGAACAATTAGATCCGCGTATCGTTTTGAAGGATCAATAAATTGTAGGTACATCGGTCTTACGGTCTCTTCATATTGTTTGAGTACTGAATCTAAAGTACGCTCTCTTTCATCAATATCGCGCTTTAAACGTCGAATAAAGCAAATATCGAGCGGTGTCTCCATGAAAATTCGGATGTCCATGATTTCTCTTAGTTTTTTATCAACGAAGAGTAGAATTCCCTCTAAAACAATAATGACATGCGGGCCAATACGACAGGTTTTTTTTTCACGAAGATGCAAAGCATGATTGTAAACGGGGATTTCTATACTTTTGCCTTGCTGTAATTCTAAAAGATGCTGATACAGCAATTCATGGTCCATAGAATCAGGGTGGTCGTAGTTAATTTTTGCTCTTTCTTCAAAGGGGAGGTTGGGGTTGTCTTTATAATAAGAATCTTCAGAAATAACAACGACTTGTTCAGAGCCTAATTCGTTTACAATGGTATTTGCGAGTAAACTTTTCCCAGATCCTGAAGCACCTGAAATGCCAATAATAATTGCATGTCTCAAATCTATTTCTCCCGTATTTGTTGTTTTAATAGCACATAAACTGCACCGCCGCATGATGCAGGAGCAGAGCTGAATGCAAGAATAAGAGGTGTGTTTTTGAGCCAATGATTGATTTTATTCTTGAGTATAGGCAGTTTACCGTGGCGCCCTTTACCATGAATGATGAGTACAACTCGTTTTTTTTGAGCGATGCAGTCGCTTAAAAAATATCTCAGTGTTAATTTTGCTTCTTCAATTGTTAACCCATGCAAATCAAGTTCGGCTTCAATATTGTAATATCCTTTTCGTAATCGATTGAGGATTTGATAAGAAATGCTAGGGTGTTTATAAGCAATACGTTCACTGCCCGAAACCGTTTCAACCAAATTTTCTTCTTTAAAATCAATTAGTTCTTTTTGTGGCGTTTTAATTTTTGTTGATGTTTTTTTAACGGTTGGTTCAATTTTATTATGAATAATAGGCTTGACCCCTTTCATTGCGGTCTTAAAAACGAGTTGATCTTGGTCACTCATTTTGTATTTTTTAGGCATTTTTAAATATTTATTTTGAGTACTTAAGATCATATTATATCTATGCTATTCTGCCCTGCAATGGGCCTACGTATTTAATGAGTTGAATGACAATGCATTTTTTATATGAAATCTTTCCTGTATTTTTATTTTTTATCGCTTTTAAATTTTATAATATCTATTTTGCAACTGTCGTTGGCATTGTCGCGACCTTCATACAGGTTTTTCTTCATCGCATTCTATTCAGTCGTTGGGACAAAAAGCAGTTAATTACACTCGCTGTTTTTGTTTTTTTTGGTAGCATGACTTTATATTTTCATAATCCTATTTTCATTAAATGGAAACCAACGATTGTATTTTGGATTTTTGCATTGATCATTTTAGGAAGTCATTTAGTTGCAAAAAAAACCTTAATACAACATTTAATGGAAAACATGGTGACTGAAAAAGAACAGGTTCCACCGATTGTTTGGCAGCGATTGAATATGGCTTGGGGGGCGTTTTTTATCGTCTTAGGCGCAGTTAATCTCTATGTTGCTTATTATTTTAATGATGATACGTGGGTCAATTTTAAATTTTATGGGATCACTGCGTTACTTTTTTTATTCAGCTTACTCCAAGCGGTCTATCTGATGCGTTATATTTCAAAAGGGCAGATTAAACCATGAAAGACCCGGGTGATTATGTAAACGTTATAAAGACGCGTTTAGAACAAGCGTTTATGCCCATTTCCTTACAAGTCATTGATGATAGTGCTGCTCATCAGGGGCATGCAGGACATCAAGCAGGTGGGCGACATTTTACAATTATGATTTCGGCCGATTCGCTTAATCATTTAAGCAGAATTGATGCGCACAGACAAATTTATGCTTTATTTACTGACCTCATGCCGCATCCTATTCATGCTTTACAAATTAAAATAGGTTGTTAATGAGGCCGTTCTTGAAGCTCATACCCATTTTCAACGTGTAATGTTCTATTTTTTACAGCCATTTCACGATAAAGATTTTCAATCATTGTATCAAATGCAATGCTGCAGATCTTATTGTTTAAATCGATATAACCTATTTTTTTCGTTTCTTTTAATACATCTCTATAATAACTGCCAAACAAAGGTTGAAGATGATTAAGAAATTCATTTTCTGATTGAGCAAAATTTGTTATTGCTTGACGTAAATAATCTGATAAAGTTTTTTTAATGGTGAGGTGTGAACGCAGTAATTTTATTAACTGAAATTCACCTGCTGCAGTATCGATATCATTCTCGATTTCCTTTATTTTTTGCATCAAACCTCTTGCTCGCTCTAAACCTTCCTGTCCGTGCATGAGGAATTTTCCATGACTATACTTGTTTAAATAATTTTGTGCGCCTTTTTCAATTTTAATTAAAAGTGACTGATATTGAATGTTTGTTTTCATTAGAGATATCCTCATTATTAAGTTATTCATGTAATGTTACATAAGTACAACAGGATTGTCAATCAATTGATTTTTCTTTATGACTCTACTGATGTTTTTGAGAAAATGGATTGGTAAGCTGTCAATTGTTCTTTCGTTAACATCAATACGCCATCCCCTCCACGTTCGAAAGAAAGCCAAGTGAATGGAACGTCAGGGAATAATTCGATGAGCGCAGTTTCACTATTTCCCACTTCAACAATTAATAGGCCCTTGTCTTGAAGATAAGGATTTGCGTTTTTCAAAATCTTTAAGGCAATATCTAATCCAGATAAACCACCCATTAAACCAATCTGAGGTTCATGTAAAAATTCTGCGGGAAGGGAACTCATATCCGGTGCATTGACGTAAGGAGGATTACTCACAATAAGATCATATTTTTTTTCAGGAAGGGATGAAAATAAATCAGATTCAAAAAGTGAAACTTGATCTTCAACGGAATGTCTTAAAATATTAATTCTAGCAACAGATAGAGCATCATGCGAGATATCACTTGCATCAACATGAGCATGAGGAAATTGTTTGGCGCACGCAATGGCAATGCAGCCACTCCCTGTGCATAAATCTAATATATTTTCTACAGCATCGAGATTGACCCAAGGTTCAAAATGATTTTCGATCAATTCAGCGATAGGGGAGCGAGGAATCAAAACACGTTCATCTATATAAAATGATAATCCTGCAAACCAGCTTTCATGGGTCAAGTAGGGTACAGGTATGCGTTCATTAATGCGTTTACTAATTAAGAACAGTAATTTTTCGCGTTCGACCTTGGTCAAATTTGCATCAAGCAAGGTAGTATGAATATGATGTGGAAGATGTAGCGCAGGGAAAACGAGAGCAAGCGCTTCATCCCAGGCATTATCGGTACCATGACCATAAAATAAACCAGCCTCATTAAAGCGACTCACTGCAAATCGAATGAAATCACGGATCGTTTTAAGTTCTTTATAGGCTGTCATTTTTTAATCAAGTAGAGGATTATTAAAAATAAACTTATAATAACGTGAGTTTTAAATAAGCGCTATCGTTTTTAACGGAAGATAAAAATGCATAATAACATTGGTTGTTTTGTTGTTGATCTATTGGGTCATGAACTTAGCCAAGAAGAGAAAGAACTCTTAGCTCATCCTTTAGTTGGCGGGGTTATTTTTTTTTCACGCAATTATGTTTCGCGTCAACAAATTAAAACGCTTACCGAATCGATTCGTGCTATTCGCAAACAGCCTTTTTTATTGATGGTTGATCAAGAAGGTGGTCGAGTCCAACGTTTTATAAATGAATTTTCTGTTTTACCAGCGCCTTCGGTTTGGGGAAAAATGGTTGATGAAGGTAAGTATACGAAAGCGCATGAACAAGCTAAATATTACGGTGCACTCATGGCATCGGAAATATTGTCAGTAGGAATTGATTTAAGTTTTGCGCCAGTGCTTGATTTGAATAAAAACATGAATCAAGTGATCGGTGAACGTGCTTTTCATGCTCATCCAGATAGAGTGACCAGTCTTGCTCGTGCCTATTTAAGCGGTATGCATGATGCGGGCATGGCAGGAACCGGCAAACATTTTCCTGGCCATGGCTCCGTCACAAAAGACTCCCATACTGAAATTCCAATTGATGGACGGCCACTAACAGATATTTTTCAAAGCGATCTTCTGCCTTTTCGAAAACTCATTCAAGAAGGATTGCCAGCAGTCATGGCAGCGCATATTCTTTTTCCTCTAGTCGACGAAAAGCCAGCTAGTTTTTCGCGAATTTGGCTGCACAATATTTTACGAGAACAGTTAAAATTTAAGGGTTCTCTTTTTAGCGATGATTTAAATATGGCGGGTGCGAATATTTCATCGTATCATCCTGACCGAGTTATTGCGGCACGTGATGCAGGTTGCGATTTTACTTTGCTTTGTAATAACCATGAAGGCGTCATTCAAGTATTAGATGCTTTACCCCATCAAAAATACCAGGTCGACATTGAAAAATGGGGCAATTTAAAAGGTGGAAAAATCTATGAATCCTGTTAGTAAAATTCAATCTGTTTTTGAAAAAGCGGAATGTTTATATGATTTTAAAGCTGTAAATCAAGCTATGGATCGCATGGCTTTGAAAATTACAGATCAACTGAAAGATAAAAATCCACTCATACTCTGTGTCATGACTGGCGCATTAATCTTTACAGGCCATTTAGTAACCCGATTAAACTTTCCTCTTGAAATAGATTATATTCATGCAACACGTTATCGCGGTACAACACGTGGTGGGGATTTACATTGGTTAGTCGAACCGCGCCATACCTTACAAAATCGTACGGTTTTGATTATGGATGATATCATGGATGGTGGTTTAACACTTGCTGCAATTATGGATTATTGTAAACAAGGAAAAGCACGAGAAATTTATTCGGCTGTCATGGTTAATAAAAAGCGAGTGCGTGAGCCGGGAGTACAGGTTGAACCTGATTTTGTCGGTGTAACAACTGAAGATCGTTACTTATTTGGCTTTGGTTTGGACTACGAAGAATATTTGCGAAATGTTCCAGGTATTTATGCTGTTTTGCATGAATAAAGGAGAATGTTTATTAAACTGTGTCATTGTTTATGTGAAGAGGGACGTCGCGGCCAGGATGGCATAAAGCGCCGAGCACATGGATGTGCGTTCCCGAGTCACATAAACAATGACACAGTTTAATAAACATTCTCGAATAAAGAACCTTAATAAAAAGGGGAAAGATGATGAAGCGGTATAATTTTTTTAAGGTGCTCTATTTATCGTTTTATTCGAAAGATTTGTATCGTCATGTTGCGATGAACTGGGGTGCTAAAAAATCACTCTCCTATTTACTTTTTTTACTTGCACTTTCTTGGATACCTTTTACCTATGAAGCACAAAATCTTTTGAGCGAAGCTTACAAACAACATGCTGATACACTTGTTGAACAAATCCCTGTGCTTACGATTGAAAATGGAAAAATAAGCACACCCGAAAACCGGCCCTATACGATTGAGCTTAAAGATCAACCTAAAAAAATTGCCGTAATTGATACAACTGGACAATATAAAAATATCAGTCAAACAAATTCATATATTTTGGTCACACAAACTGAAGTTATTTCTCAAACAGACCCTGATCAAACCCGAATTGAACATCTTCCATCAGATTTAAATCTGGTTGTTTACCCTCAAAAAGTGAGTGATTACATTGGTCAATATATTGGTTATTCTTGGATTATTTTGTTTTTTGTATTTGTTGTTGGTGCTTTCATCTATCGTATATTTCAAGCATTTTTTTATGCATTAATAGGCAAAGTTTGGGGGATGATTTTTCGCGTGACACTTTCTTATTGGCAAATCATTCAGTTAACATTTGTTGCCTTAACGCCAGTCATTATACTTGAAACGATATTGGATTATTTTCATATTATTTTTGTTTATCATGTATTATTTAGTTTTATTTTGTCGATGATTTATTTATCCTACGGGATACTTGCGAACAAGAAACAAGATAAGTAGAGGACAATATGACAGGATTCGTTTTTTTAATTGCTTTTATATTTGCTATTGGCGCGCTTCTTTATCAGCGTGCTTCATTGCGGGTAGCCACATTTACAATTGCCATTTTATTGATTTTTGCGAGTAAATATAATGGTTTTACATTAAAAATAATTTTTGCTTGGTGTATTTTATTTGCAGTATTATTACCATTAAATATTAAAAAATTACGCATACGCTTTATTACGCAATATCTTTTTCAATTTTATAAACGCGTCATGCCAAAAATGTCTTCTACCGAGCGTGAAGCAATTGCTGCTGGCACCATTACATTTGAAGGCGATTTATTTCGCGGCAATCCTGATTGGGATAAGCTGCTTTCATTTCCAACAGCCAAATTAAGCGCTGAAGAAGAAGCATTTATTAATGATCCGGAGAGTCCTGTAGAAATACTTTGCGGTATGATTAGTGATTGGGACATTACGCACAACCTTGCTGATTTACCACCAGAAATGTGGGAATACTTAAAACAACAAGGTTTTTTTGGTTTGATTATTCCAAAAGAATATGGTGGAAAGGCTTTTTCAGCTTATGCACATTCTCAAATTTTAACCAAAATTAGCAGTAGAAGCGTGACTGTTTCTACAACGGTTGCCGTTCCCAATTCTCTCGGGCCTGCTGAGTTGTTATTACATTATGGGACAGAAGAACAAAAAAATTATTATTTACCACGCCTTGCAAGAGGAGAGGATATTCCATGTTTTGCTTTAACATCCCCTGATGCGGGTTCCGATGCATCAGCAATGACTGACTATGGCATTGTTTGTTATGGAGAGCATGAAGGGAAAAAAGTATTAGGTATTCGAGCCAATTTTAATAAACGTTATATTACACTGGCACCCATCGCAACCGTTATTGGGCTTGCATTTAAATTATATGATCCAGATCATTTATTAGGCGAACAAGAAAACATTGGTATTACTTGTGCATTAATTCCTCATCATACTAAAGGCATGACGATTGGCCGTCGTCATTTTCCTTTAAATACACCTTTTCATAATGGTCCTATTCAAGGGAAAGATGTATTTATTCCACTGGATTGGATCATAGGCGGTGCAGCCCAAGCTGGAAAGGGATGGCGCATGCTCATGGAATGTTTAGCAGCAGGTCGTGCAATTACTTTACCAGCAAGTACATTGGGTGGCGCAAAAAAATTGTGTTATGCAACGGGTGCCTATGCACGAATTCGTAAACAATTCGGATTGAGTATTGGTCGTTTTGAAGGAGTAGAGGAACCATTAGCACGGATTAGTGCTTACACTTACCTTATGGATGCGACGCGTACATTTGCACTGAGCAGTATTGATCGTGGTGAAAAGCCATCTGTTGCATCAGCCATTGTAAAATATCATTCAACTGAATTGGGAAGAAAATTAGCTTGCGATGCAATGGATATACATGGTGGAAAGGGGATTTGTTTAGGGCCGTCTAATTATCTTGGTAGAGGGTTTCAATCTTCACCCATTGCAATCACTGTTGAAGGTGCAAATATTTTAACACGTAACATGATTATTTTTGGTCAGGGAGCAATTCGTTGTCACCCTTACGTTTTAAGTGAGCTTAAAGCGGCATCTTTATCTGACCCGAATCAAGCACTTGCTGAATTCGATCATGCAGTCATGAAACATATTGGTTTTGGGATAAGTAATATAGTGCGTAGTGTGTCTCTTGCATTATCAAGTAGTCTATTTGTTCGTACACCCCATAGTAAAATGAAACGTTACTATCAACACGCAACCCGATTTTGCTCTGCGCTTGCATTGATGAGTGATGTTTCAATGTTAAGTTTGGGTGGTGGCTTGAAGCGAAAAGAAAGTATTTCTGCACGTTTAGGTGATATTCTCAGTTACCTTTATATGTTATCTGCTATGCTCAAACACTATCATGATCAAGGTGAACCATCTGATGACCTCCCACTCATCCGTTTTGCAGCTGATTATTGTTTATATGAAATTCAAGAGAGCTTCAACGGTTTATTTGAAAATTTCCCAAATCGATTGTTGGCAAACGGTTTGAAAATATTGATTTTTCCTTTAGGCAAACATTTTGTTAAACCAAAAGATAAACTTCAACATCAAATTTCTCAATTGATGATGGCACCAACTGCGACACGTGATCGGCTTTCTGCTGGTGCTTTTTTATCAAAAACAAAAGAAAATATGATGGGTGATATGCAAGATGCGCTGATTAAAACAATTGCTGCAGAACCTATTGAAAAAATTATTAAAGCTGCAAAAGATAATAATGAACTTGTAGGTTATACAATTTTAGAACAATCACAACATGCACTTGCAAAAAAAATTATCACAATGGAGCAGTTTGATCTTTTCATTCAAGCTGTTGAAGCCCGAAAAAAAGTAATTGCAGTCGATGATTTTTCAAGCGAAGAATTAGCAAGAATAACTGTTGATCTATCTCAGTTGTCAGTAGGTTCAAATGGAACTGAAGGGTAAAAAAGAAGGGGTTTTTCTTTCCCTTCTTTTATTGACAGGGTTTTTTTTCCTTCTCGAAATTAGCTTCTTTATTCAAGGAAATCGAGTTTATTTTTCCGATTTTATTTATGTCTCTAACCAGCTTAGCATTCCTTACTCAATCATTCCTGGAATATTATTTTTTATTTTCTCTCAAATTATTTTACATGTTTTATATTGTTCGTTGGTTTTTGTTATTTTTAAAGGAGTAGCTTATTTTTTAAGTGTAAAAAGAGATAATTTTTTGAATCTTGGAATTATTATTTGGTTTGCGGGAATTATACTCATCTTGCTTCTTAATCAACATTTTTTCCCCAATTCAAAATTTTCTTTGTTGGTATCTTTTTTTCTACCAAATAAATTGATTTCAAATATAGTGTTATTATTATTTTCCACTTTCTGTGTTTTTTTTATAATCTTTGGGATATTAGGCTGGCTTAAATATTGTTTTAGTATTTTTGATAAGTTTTTTGGATATAGGTATACCCGCTGCGAATGTCATCCCCGCGAAAGCGGGGATCCATTCAGGATAGATTCCCGCCTTCGCGGGAATGACACGATTGTTAGCGGGAATGACACGATCACATGTAGGTGTGACATCACTGGGAATAATATACGCAGGCATAAAATCAATCGACACTATTTTTATGGTTTATTTATTGGATTGATCAGTTTCAGTTTTATTTACATTTATTTTCATCAACCCACCAGTACCTCAACCCTGCCTCCCAAACGTCCGAATATCGTCATTATTGGAGTTGATTCTTTGCGCCCAGATTTTTTAAGTTTCTTTGGTAGTGATCGCGCAACACCATTTTTTGATTCATTTTTAAATCAAGCGTCAGTCTTTAGTGAAGCGGTGACCCCACTTGCAAGAACATTTCCTTCTTGGGTGAGCGTTTTCACAGGCCAATATCCAGTTGAAAATAACATACGTACTGATTTGCAAAATCAAGATCATGTAAATTTTCAATCAACTTTACCGCAAATTTTAAAAAAAGAAGGGTATGAAACTATTTTTGCGACAGATGAAACACGATTTAGTAATATCGATCATAATATTGGTTTCGAGCGTATTGTCTCACCACCCGTTGGCTTAAATGATTTTCTGCTGGGTACGTTTAATGATTTTCCGCTTTCAAATTTACTTGTCAATACGTTCATTGGCCAAAAAATTTTCCCTTATAGTTATGCTAATCGTTCTGTAGATTTTACTTATCAACCTGATAGTTTTTTAAATCTAATCAAACCATATCTTAAAGCGGAACGAACAAAACCATTATTTTTAAGTATTCATTTTTGTTTGAGTCATAACCCCTATGTTTGGTCTCAATTAAAAGCTGCGCCTTTAAATATACAGGAACGTTATGCGGAAAGTGTTATTCGTGTAGATACGCAAGTTAAACAATTTTTTTCTTTACTTGAAGACAACCACTTACTGGATCACGCAATTGTTGTGCTATTGTCTGATCATGGTGAAGCATTAGAATTTCCAGGCGACCGTATTACTGAGAAAGATTTATTTATTTCTGACCATCAAAATAAACAAGCTATTCCTCAGTTTTATCCACCTAGTTTGGATGAAGAAGCGGTGAATCAATCGGCAGGGCATGGGACAGATGTTTTGGGCTTATCCCAGTATCATACCGTGCTTGCTTTTCGTTTGTATGGTTTTGGCCAGGAAAAGGTGAAAGTTTATTCAGATGAGGTAACGTTATTAGATATTAAACCAACCATTCTTGCGTTTTTGGGTTTATCATCACCAAAATCCAGTGGTTCCTCATTAGTAGATCTCATTTCAGGTAAGATTCAAACCTTACCAAAACGTCATCTTTTCATTGAGAGTGATTTCACGCCCCAGTCTATTCAAACACTTTACCCAGAAAAACGTAAAGTGATGCTTGAAGGTATAGAGTTATTTCAAATAGACCCCGTTACAACGCGTCTTACAGTAAAAGATAAGATGTTTAAGATGATTCTTGAGTCGAAGCAATATGCGGATATTTATGATCAATGGATTCTTGCTTTATATCCAACAAATCAATTTCACTATATTCCAATTTTAGTTAACTTAGAAAATGGACTATGGACAGACGATTTGCACTCAAAGTTTGCGCTTCAATCACCAGCGCAAGCCATGCTCCAAAAATTAAAATGCTTTTATAGCATATCTTTAAATAGTAAAACATTAACCAGAGCTTCAACTTTTGTTTCTAAATCCTGAAATTATTTTAATTTCAGGTAAAGGCTTAATAATTGTTCACAAATCATCATTATTGACTTGGATTTTGCTTAAAATATCATTTGAAATCAAATGATAGCAAATTAAATATTTATCTTGTTGATTTAAAACACATAATTACTTATGTGTATTTTTTAATCTTCTATGGATAATACCCTTATTTAGGCATTTTCAAATGGTTTTATAGAGCTTACACACAGACTTATCCACAG
>Ga0155583_145_pt3 | contig 80791 bp, 68 predicted proteins | sample RifCSPhighO2_12_FD_107240 | JGI IMG/M metagenome (GOLD analysis project Ga0155583, IMG submission 107240) | Gammaproteobacteria bacterium RIFCSPHIGHO2_12_FULL_38_14 | reverse complement strand
CCGCTCGACTTGCATGTGTTAAGCGTGCCGCCAGCGTTCAATCTGAGCCAGGATCAAACTCTCCACTTCTTTGAAACTCTTTGTGCGGTGTCAACACTTCTTCTCTTCTGACTCCACTCAAGACACTGTCTAAGATTGAACTTTTATTTCTCGACCGCAACAGACTCAACCCTTTCAGCTGTTGCTCAAATGGACTCCTGTCCATTTGTCAAAAAATAAAATTTCAATCTTAGACAGTGCCTTGAGTGGAGTCAGCTTCAATTCCGTATCAACTCCCGCCCTTACCTTGCTCAGGTGCACACACTTCTATATCGTTCTTTCTGTTAAAGATCTCTTCAAAGACTCGCGATTCTACTCCTTCTCCCTTAACTGTCAACCCATCTCCTTACTTTTTTTAATAAATTTTTAATGTGTTCAAACAAATGTAATTTTTGCAAATCGCCGCTTTCCCACTTGCAATACAATTGTCCTCTTGTCTTGTAATAAAAGCTGATGATCTGAGATGCGCTCACCATCAATACGCACAGCGCCCTGCCGAATTAAACGAGACGCTTCAGAAGCGCTATCTGCTAACCCAGCTGTCTTGATCACATGAGTAATCACTGAACCTTCCGCACCAATCGTGACAGTGATTTCCGGCATCTCCTCTGGCATTTTGCCTTGGCTAAATTGTGCAATAAAGTGCTCTTTTGCCTGGCTCGCACTCGCTTGATCATAAAACCTGGCAACAATTTCTTCTGCCAAAAGAAATTTAATATCACGTGGATTTTTACCGGCTAGCGCTTCATCACGTAATTGTTGAATCTCTCTTAGACTACGAAAACTAATCAATTCAAAATAAAGCCACATTGTTTCATCTGAAATAGACATGATCTTCCCAAAAATTTGATCCGGGGATTCATCAATTCCGATGTAATTATCAAGTGACTTCGACATCTTACGCACGCCATCAAGGCCCGGCAACAAAGGCAACATCATGACAATTTGAGGGGTTTGACCAAAATGTTTTTGCAATTCACGGCCCATTAAAAGATTAAATTTTTGATCCGTGCCGCCTAACTCTATATCTGCATGCAATGCAACAGAATCATATCCCATTAAAAGTGGATATAAAAATTCATGTATAGCAATGGCTTGACCCGAAGTATAACGTTTATGAAAATCATCTCGCTCAAGCATACGGGCAACAGTATGCGTTGCTGCTAACTTAATAAAATCAACCGGTGTTATCTTATCCAACCAAACGGAATTAAACATAATTTTGGTTTTGCCTGGATCAAGCACTTTAAAAACTTGCTTTTGATACGTCAGTGCATTTTCTTGCACTTCTTCGCGGCTTAAAGGGGGGCGTGTTTCATTTTTGCCAGATGGATCACCAATCATCCCCGTAAAATCGCCAATTAAAAAAATAACTTCATGACCTAGATCTTGAAATTGCCGCATTTTATTCAAAAGCACCGTATGACCCAAATGCAAATCGGGTGCAGTTGGATCAAACCCCACTTTGATGCGAAGGGGTTTACCAGTAGTAAGTTTTTTCTTGAGCTCATCTTCAAGTAAAATTTCTTCAACACCACGTCGAATGATGATTAAAGTATCCTCAATAGTTGTCATGATTATTCTCTATATTTTTCACGATCAGAAATTATGGCACAATAATGAATAAAATAAACCCGAGCATTCATAATGATGACAAAACTATATATCGGTCTCATGTCTGGAACAAGCGCTGATGGCATTGATGCAGCCTTGGTTGATTGCAGCAACGAAAAGCCCACATTAATCGCAAACCATTACACACCTCATCCTTTACCATTACGAGAAAAAATTATTGCATTGTGTGAACCAGGTGAAAATGAAATTGAACGGCTGGGTGAGTTAGATATTCTGCTAGGCGAATCTTTTGCGCATGCGGTGTGCGAACTCTTAAAAAAGAAATCCCTTGACCCTTCTGCTATTCAAGCAATCGGCAGCCATGGACAAACCATTCGGCACGCACCGAGACGTTTCACCCTACAAATTGCCGACCCTAACACCATTGCAGTAAAAACCAAGATCACAACCATTGCGGATTTTCGCAGGAAAGATATGGCACATGGCGGTGAAGGCGCACCACTTCTGCCGGCATTTCATCAACATCTTTTTGCATCCAATCAAAGTAATCGCGCTATTGTCAATATTGGCGGCATTGCTAATGTCACCTTACTTGCTCCACAAAAAAAGGTGATCGGTTATGATATTGGCCCTGGAAATGTATTGCTTGATGGCTGGATTCAAACCCATTTAAATGAACGATTCGATAAAAATGGCGAATGGGCAACGCAGGGCCAGGTTGATCCAGATCTTTTAGAGCATATGCTCTCAGATCCATACTTCACTCAACCCTCCCCCAAAAGCACAGGGCGTGAATATTTTAATTTGTCTTGGATTAAACATTATTTAAAACAATTCAACAAACAAATAAAACCTATTGATGTACAAGCAACACTCGTGGAACTTACTGCCCGCTCAATTTTGATGGACATTCGAAAACATTTTTTAGCGTGCGAGATCCTCATTTGTGGCGGCGGTACACACAATGTTTTATTAATGGATAAAATATCAGCGCTTGCGCATCCTCAATTTTCAGTTTGTTCCACACAAAAATACGGCATTGATCCTGATTGGATTGAAGCAATGGCTTTTGCGTGGTTTGCCAAACAAACACTCGAACGAAAAACAAGTAATGTCCCATCTGTTACCGGTGCAAAACATGCGGCTATATTAGGCGGTATTTATTACTGTGAACGAGTTTAACCATCGCTCAATCAAGGGTTCAACAATTTCAGAATGTTCGCGCATAATGGTATCCGCTACTTCACGAACCAATGGCAAAAGATCATGATCAGCAATGAAATCTGCGACGCGAAAAACGAGTTCACCTGCTTGCTTATTTCCAAATATTTCACCAGGCCCACGCAAGGTTAGATCGCGCTCTGCAATTTTAAATCCATCATTCGTTTCTCGAATGACCTTTAAACGCTCCTCAGCAATAGATGAAAGCGGTGATTGATAAAGTAAAATACAGTAGCTCGCCACTTGACCCCGACCGACTCGTCCTCGTAATTGATGAAGTTGCGCAAGGCCTAATCGCTCAGCATTTTCTATCACTATGACGCTTGCATTAGGCACATCAACTCCCACTTCAATCACTGTAGTTGCGACTAAAATATGAATGTTACCTTGTTGAAATTCACGCATCACCGATTCTTTTTCTTGTGCGAGCATGCGCCCATGCACAAGACCGATTGAAAGATGCGGCAATAAATTCTGCAGATATTGAGCGATATGAATTGCAGATTTCGCATTAATTTCGTGAGATTCATCAATCAAAGGACAAACCCAAAATGCTTGCCGGCCTTCTTCACATAATGTTTTCAAGCGTGCAATGATCTCATCTCTTTTTTCATTTGGCATGACACTTGTGACAATAGGTGTGCGGCCTTTGGGTAATTCATCGACCACAGAACAATCTAAATCAGCATAAATACTCATGGCCAATGTGCGTGGAATAGGTGTTGCCGTCATGATGAGTTGATGCGGACAATAGGCTTGATCAACCCCTTTATCGCGAAGCAAATCACGTTGCTTCACCCCAAAACGATGCTGCTCATCCACAATTACCAAGGCAAGATTGTGAAAAACAACTTCCTGTTGAAACAACGCATGTGTGCCAATCACCACTTGTGCTTTGCCATTTTTTATTGAAGCAAGCATATTTTTTCGTTCATTATTTTTAACTTGGCCAGATAATAAAACAATAGAAATACCAAGTGGTTCAAACCATTTTGACAATACACGAGCATGCTGCTCTGCCAATAATGCAGTAGGTGCCATCATTGCAACTTGATAAGCATTTTCAATGGCTTGTAACATGGCAAGGGCTGCAACAATGGTTTTACCTGCTCCTACATCGCCCTGGACCAAACGAAGCATGGGTTGTGGTTTTGCTAAATCGTGTTCTATTTCGCCAACTACACGCATCTGAGCAGAGGTTAATTGAAATGGAAGTGCCGCAATAAATGCTCGCGATAATCTTGTGCTTAACTTCAATGGAAATGATTTTTGCAGATGAAAAGTATTTTTAATTTTTAATAAACCTAAGCGATAGGCCAGTAATTCTTCGAATGCAATACGTTTTTGATGAATATTTTTTTTAGTAGCAAGCGTTTCTGCCGCATCAAGAGAAGGTTGATGTAAAAATAAAATCGCTTCTTGTAAGAGAGGAAAAGATAATTTTTGTAATAAATACTGTGGCAGTAATTCATTAAAAAACAAACCTTGTTGCAAATAAGTGAAAACTTGTGTAATGGTTTTTCGTAATGTTTGTTGACTTAACCCTTCGGTTGCTGGATAAATTGACGTCAAATATTGTGGCAATGGAGCAGCAACTTCTCCCACGACTTCGTATTCAGGATGAAACATTTCACGGCCCAGCTTCCCCCATTTCATTTCACCAAAAACACGTAAGTTCACACCCGGTTTGAATATGTTTTTATGAAAAGATAATGCGTGAAAAAACCGTAAAAAAATAACACCAGTCTCATCTTGCAATTCACATAATAATTTTGTTCGCCCATGTTTTGGATAAGCTATAGACTGAATCACGCCCATCACCACCGCTTCTTGAGCCGGCAAAAGTGAAACAATTGTTTGAAGATTGGCGCGATTTTGATAGCGCATTGGAAAATGCAATAAAAGATCTTGAATAGAATAAATCTCTAAACGTGAAAAATGTTGCGCAAGTTGCTTGCCTATTCCTTTTAAAGTGAGAATAGATGTGTCTGATTTCTGTTTAATTGCAGATTGCAAAACAGGCCCTCATGCGATACGTTCTAAAAAAAACAGGCAAGATATCATATCTTGCCTGTCAAATACCTCATTCAATTAACCAAGCGTTACTCTATTTTGTACAGTTTGTTCTGGGTTTACAACAGGCATCAGCGGCTTCCCATAGGATGTCACCCCACGATTCGCAGCATATTGAAGATCGTTGCTCGGTGTACCCTTGGCTCGATTAGATATTACAGCATTCGCTTTTTCCAATACACCTTTCATGGTCCCAATTTCTTCAGCATTAAAAATTTCAATATCCGATTTTTCATCCGTTACTTCACTATACAAATGATTTTCATAAGAAGTTTCAATTAAACCAGACGGGTCACAACTAATCTTCAACCATTGCAAAGGCGATTTACTTAAAAATATAGACAACATTTTTAATGCACCAAAGAGTAATTCTTCCCCAATTTTCATTTCTTGCAGGCATTCTTTCAACTCTGTCTTCACCTCTTCAATCATTGCCATTAGTATATTTACTTCTCGGATCACGGCATAACTGAGTTGAAAAGCTTTTGTCAGTTGTTCGTCCCTATTTTGAGTTTCTTCTAGCGCTTTACAATTAGTCAAAATCAATTGATGTGTATCGTTAATTTTAGCTTCAGTATTTTTTAAAACGTCGTCTAATTCCCAATTAGCGGGTTCAAGACCTTCTTTGATGTCTTTGAGTGCAGTCTTCATGAGATTTCCAACCGCATCCACAAAAGAAGTATGTTTTTGAACGGTGCTTATTGCGTCATAATTCCGAGGTAGTGGATTTTCTGCTGTCAGTTTAGCTAGAAAAGATTGCCAAGAAGAAAGAATTTTCTGCCAAGCATCCTGTATGGTGGTTAATTCTTGCAAAAATCGGTCTGTCCCTGTGGTATTTACATTGCTTTGAACGGTTGGGCCATCATCAGATTCTGATGGCTTTTCACCACCACCTATGAATGCACCTAAAGTTTGGGCGGTTGAACCATTCAGTAAGGGCTTGGATTCATTCTTTGCTTCACTGTCAGGTTTTTGTTTTTTTGTAGGGGGGTTGTTGGATGAAAATAGATTGGCAAAAATATTCCGTAACATAGTTACTCTCCTTAAAAAAGATCAATATCAAATGATGATGATTTGAATGTGGTAAACCATGATCGAGTGATCAGGCATTCCGATCTATATCATAAGAGTCTTAACATTATCTTAAGGAAATTTGCCTTGTTCTCATTACGTGTAAAGGCATTGTTGCATCATTCAGCATCACTGGATTGCTTCGTCGCAACGACGATCCTGAATGACGCAACAACGCCGGCTCACAATGACGACCCCATTGAATGATGCAACAATGCACGTGTAAAAGGGAGAAAAACTTGTGATAATGTATTTCTGTTTGAGATAGCTCTACAGGAATATACTCATTATGAAAAAATTTATACTTTTTGGATGTCTATTTATTTTAAATTTAACCTATTCTGTCACTAGTATGGCTAGAAATTATAATTCTATTTACACCATCGGAGCTTACGATGAAGCATTTTCTAAGCATGAAACTGTAATTAAATTGGGTCCAATAGCTGCTACGGAAGTTCCGCCGACAATTCCCAAATCATTCCTTGAGAAAGATGGTAGTTATGGCGGCGGTGAAGCATTTTGTACGATCAAACAAGCTTGTCATGGGTTAAAAAATCAATTGGCATCGGGTAAGCTTCCAAAAAACGAAAGCTGGCATATTTATATTCTTGATGCGAATTGGAATGAAGATACCTATCAATTGCATGCCAATGATTTTCGCATTAAACGCCCGTTGAAAGTTATCAAACTGATCAGGGAGAATTGTTAGGGCGTTCTGCCGTCAAACAATCATCTTCATCGTTACTGCGCCTTCGTTTTACGGGTCGAGCCTCAAACCCGTTGTGTGCCAACGCATGTGTTCCATAACCATATAAATAAGACAACTCTGTATGCAGCTTCTCATCAGTTGATAACACCACGGGTAAATTTAAAACTTCAGGATTTATTTGCTCGGTTATTTCCGTTGAGTCAAGATCAGCTGGGCTTTCTAAAGTATTTTCAACTGTAGGTTGAAGTGAAGGTGGCAGCTCTACTGGCATGATGATTGTATCGGGATCGAAATAATCTCCATCTTTCAAAAAACGATCTATTGCTTCACAATCAATCAATCCAGGAAGATAATAATTAACTCGATTGAGAATTGCTCGATTGTTTGGATGTTTCTCTTTAATTTTTTCTCTTAACGCATCAAAGATATCTTCTCGTTCAATCATCAAGGAAAACAGTTCGTGTATATGGTTAGAATTATATCCTAAATTATTTTTAGCAAAATTAATGAAATTGATTCTGCGAATAATAGTATTAATTTCTTGCGGGATAACACCATTCTTAAATTCAACCCTCATGACGACTGTTTTTCTATCATGTGTGCACTTTAAATTTAAATTATCCTTTGGTATAAAAAAACAACTAAATGTTTTCAATCCTACCAAGAGCTTGCCCCTCATCATCTCTGAAAAATCAAGTATGTTCGCACGAATTTCAGCGTACTGTTGGCTTATGGTAAGGTTATGATTTTCTTTTTGAAAGAGCCAAAGAAACCTAGTTAGAATATCGTTATTATATTTTTTTTGCGATCCAACTTTTGTCGAGATTCTTGATTCTAAGTATGCTACTGCATCCGCCCGTTCATACAGCCTAACCGAATACTCGTTTTGATTTTCCTGATCAGTCGCGTACGCTTGTATATTATCCATTGAATTTTCTTGACTTAATTCAGAAGGAATAATTTCGTACTCGATCTCTTGTGAAAAATAATCGTTGATCTCTTTACAGACAAGCTCTTCATCTTGAGCTTCTGCTATAAGTTCTTCTGTGATTGTTTCAATAAGATTTTCACACCCTCCCTTCGTCCAGCGTACAATATCGTCGTTAGTGACCTGCTCGTGATTACACATTTTTTTAATAAAATTAAGAAACCTTAGTCTAAGAATAAAATCTATAATTTCTTGCGTTTTCACATCCTTTTTTTTAAATTTAACTCTTATGACCATCGTCCCTCCATCATAAATGCACTCACAATTAAATTCCTGATCCGACGCAAGAAACTGAATAAATACACTAGACCCTGACCAAATCTGATTGATCACTTTCTCCGTAGTAATTTTACTAAAATGAATTTCAGCACACTGCTCACCTATAAAAACTTTATGCTTCTTAGGATTAAAAACTGAAAGATATCTAGAAATACTATATATAATATTTTCATCAGTTGAATTCAAAATATAATCTATCGCTTGATCTCGTGGTTTTAATACCTTAGCCTTGCGTCTTTTGTTATTTTTCCCCTGAACATCCTTAGGGTTCTCGCTCACAACATGCGTAATATTAGACTGTCTTGATTCCATAAACATTTCCTCATTTTGTGTTTGTGATATCAAATAATAATTGATCAATCTGATTTTCATTCTGTCCTGAAACAGTGTTTCTACGATTAGAGAATTGACTATTTATTTGAAAGCCTTTTAAAGCTGCCTCAGACAAACTAAAAAAGTCGCTTTCTTGTTGCCCTCTTTGCTCTCTTCCATCTGCCGCTTCTGAATCGGCAGTTGACGCACACTCAGGAAACTGTCTTAAAAGATCGTCTAGCTCTTCATTGGTGTATGGCTGAACATTTCCCAAGCTTTCTAAAGTGGTTTCACTTGAAGAACGACCAACAGCGTCAAGATTAACTTGGTTAGTGGTGTCATTGACTTCACTTAAACTATTTTCATTATCAACCGATTCAGGAAAATAATAATGAATTCGATCAAGAATTTCTTGATCGTTTGGATGCTCCCTTACAACTTCTTCTCTTAACGCATCAAAGATATCGGTTCGTTCTATCATCAATGAAAACAGTTCGTGAATACGGTTAAAATTGTATTTTAAATTATCTTTAGCAAAATGAACGAAATTGATCATGCGGATAATATGATTAATTTCTTGCGGACTGACACCATTCTTAAATTCAAACCTCATGGCAAGTATTTGTCCATCACAAGAACATGTGAAATCTAAATTTTCATCTTCTGGCACAAAAAAAACACTAAATGCGCGCAAGGCAATCAAAAATCTATCCATTTTTCTTTTGGAAAAACTAGGTATATTCGCGCGAATTTCAGCGTACTGTTGAACGATAGTAAGTTCATGCTTGTCTTGTTGAAAAAGCCAAAGAAATTTATTTAGAGTATTATTATCATATTTTTTTTGCATCTCAGTCTCTGTCGAGATTCTTGATTTTAAATATTTTACTGAGTCTTTTCGCGTATGAGGCTTAAACGATTTTGTTTCATGATTTTCCTCAGCAGTCGGATTAGACTCGCCACTTAAAATATCATTGTGTTGCTGTATATCCGTTGAATTATCTTCAAGTAAATCGGAAAATATATTTTCGTACTTGATCGTTTGTAAAAAATAATCATAGATTTTTGCGCGGATTAAATCTTTATCTTCAGCTTGTTCTACAATTTTTCCTATTAATGCATCAACATCGCATCCTAGCTTCATCCATTCTAATATTTTTTCTATAGTGGCAAGCTTTAATCCTGATTTAATAAAGTTAAGAAACTTTAACCTAAGAATAAAATTTATAATATCTTGCGATGTAACATCATTCTTAAAGTCAACTCTGATAACCATTCTCCCATTGTAGTAAAGGCCCCTGCAATCAAATTGTTTATTCGGCTCCAGCAGCGGAATAAATGTGCTAAGCCCCGGCCAAGCCTTACCTGTCACTTGATCGAAAGAAATAATCTTATTAGAATGAATTTCAACGCACCGCTTGCCTATAAAAATTTTATGATTTTTTGGTTTAAAAATAGAAAGATACCTAGTTAAAATATCTGAAATACTTTCTGGTTTCGAATTTACAATATAGTTTAATGCTTCACCTCGTGTTTTTAGTACTTTAGGCCGCGCGTTAGGCCTGGGTGTATATTTTGCTTTATTCTTACTCTCAACATGCGAAATATCAGGCGAGCTTGGTTCCACTGCTTCCTCATTTTGTAATGTAACATCCGTCTGAATTTGCGAAATGTCCTGCTCTAAAACTGCATCAACAAATTTATCATCCTTGCTACGTTTAACTTTTTTATTTTGATCTCGATGTTGCCTACTGGTACTAGTAGATTTTCGTTTTTTTATTTCTTTTTTACTTTCGATAGAAAACGAAAAACTCTCCTGATCATTACCTAAACCAGAAGGAGCATTTTTAACCATAATTGGGTTATTAAAAAAATTATCAATTTTAGTTCGAAGTTCATCATCATTTGGGTACATTTCAATAATTTTTTCCTTTAACGCTAAGACAACATCTATCTGCTGATCTCTAGCGAGCTGCTCTTTAATCAAGTCCAATATTTTGCTATAGGGAAGCTTTTTCCCTAAATGAACTTTAAGGAAATAAATGAATAGAACTCTATGAAAAAAATTCTCGAGTACGTCATCTGTAAATTGATTGAATTTCACTCTTAAGGTAATCGTGTTTCCATCGTAACGGAATCCTAAATAACAATCGCTATCCTGCTTTGCCATCAGTGAAAAGTATAGCTCAACTCCTAATGAATACTTAGATCGTTGTGGTCTAGAACGCCCAACCTCGCCGGCATTAACACAAATTTCAAGATACGGATCGTTTTTAAAAATGATAGGCTCTAAACCAAAAAGCGAATACGATTTTTCTAAAAAGTCAGTGTGTGTGCTTTCTTTCGATTTTTCAAAAAAGGCTATTATTTCTTCTCTTGATTTTAGTGGCTGGTCACCGTCAATCGGAGTGGTACGCCTTCGTCCTTTCCTTGCTGCATCTTGCTCAGTCCATTTTCTTTTTTTTGAATTTTCACTGCTTTCAATAGAATCTGCATCATCATTATTATTTAGATGATCAAATATCAATTCTTCAGACTGTCTTGAGTCCATAAAGTTCCTCACTGTCGTGCTGATTTTTCGAGTAAATTGAAAAATTAGACCATATCAGTCTTAAATTAATATGAAATGTGGCTATTTCCTGGTGGCGCAATAGGGTACCAAAGCGATTATGTACCCTTTATAAAGGGCCTCTCAATCATCCTTAGTTACTGTTGGAGATTCATTTTCAGGACGCATAATATTTTCTTCGTTTCTTGTTATCATTTTCAAGGGGTTGTGGAGCAAAGCTACTATCTTGGGAACTTCTATCTTGGGAAAAGTAATTCAATTTGTAATAGCCTTGCAAAGCCGAATTAGGCAAAGCAAATGCATTATAAAGCGCTTGTTGCTCTTCACCTACCGTCGCTGGGTCTTCGGGCAATGTAGACCCATCAAATTTTTTTATAAAAAAGTCTATCTCTTCATTTGTGTATGCTTCAATTGAACCAGGGGAATCATGATTAATTTTTTCAACTTGCATCCGCCACTGTTCTATAATGGCTTGATCAACTCCGCTTAAGTCATCGGATGTTATTAATGGAACATCACATTCGCCCGCCTCGTCAACCGACTGAATGCTTGAGACGCTCTCTTCTAGAACTACATCAGTGGATCCTCCATACTCACTTTGATCTTGCTCTAGTGTGAATTTTCTTTTTAAGATTTCACCCTCCAGCTCATCATAACTATCATAATTAGAAGAAGCGATCTCGACACTTGTATTCGAATAATAATCAAGAGGGTGCATGAAATCATTCCCAGCATCAGAATTAACCCGATTTTGATCCTGTATATTTGCAGTTGACTCCTTTTGAGTTACATCAGAAGAAATATTTTCATTATTAATTGGTTTTGGAAAATAATCATTAACTCGATTTTGAATGAATGGATCGTTTGGATATTTCGTTTTAATTTTATTTATTAATTCGTCAACGATACTTTCATGCTTTATCATTAATGAAAACAGTTCGTGAATACGTCTCGAATTGTAATCTAAAATATTTTTGGCAAAGCCAACAAAATTGATCCTATTAATAATATTATTAATCTCTTGCGGATTGGCATTATTCTTAAAATTAAACCACATCAGCAATGTTTCTCCATCACAAGAAACCTCGAAATCAATATTGTCAGCTTCAAGCACAAAAAGCCCAACAAATGCCTTCGATCCTATCAAACACTTATGCATTTCCGTTCTGGACGTGACACCCACACGAATTTCAGCGTACGTTTCAGCTATGGTAAGCTTGTGCTTTTCTGGTTGAAAAAGCTCAAGAAATTTGTTTAGCATGCTATCACTATTTTTTTTTCTATCTTTGGATTTTTCTGATTTTATTAATTTTTTTAAATAATCTTTTGCTTTCTCTCGCGTAAATGCTTTTTTTCGTATAAACAGAAGGTTATGCCTTTTTTGATCCTTCTCATCCATCAAATTAGAATTTTGCATTTCTAACTTAACAAAATCATCATCGTCTTGTTGTACGTCAGTGGAATTTTCTAGATTTAAATCAGAAGGAATATTCTCGTAACGAATCTTTTTTAAAAAATAATTATTGATTTTTATACGAGCAAGACTTTTATCTCCAGCTTGTTCTAGCAAGTTTTTTTCTATTGACCTAACGACATCATTGTATCCCTCCTTCATCCACGAAAATATTTTTTCATTACTGCCCTGATAATCTAAACACGATTTAACAAAATTAAGAAATCTTAACCTAAGAATGAAATTTATAATTTCCTGCGTTTCAACCTCACCTTTAAATTCAATTCTCATGACATTTTTTTCTCCGTCATAAGAAGATGTTAAATTAAACTTGACAGTCGCAGAAGCAAGAATCTGAATAAATATGCCGGATGCAAACCGAAGCTTACTTGCTGCGTCCTCTGAAAGGGGGTGCTTATTAACATGAATTTCAGCACATTGCTTACCTATAAAAACACTGTAGTTTTTTGAATCAAAAATCGAAAGATATCTTCTTAAAACAGCACTAAAATTTTTTAAATTTGATTTTATTAAAAATTGTATTGCTTCATCACGTGTTACACGGTTTAGCGTGAATACTTTTTGATGATCAATAAGCTCTCTTGACTCCATAAACACCTCATTTTGTGAATGTTAAATCAAATAACTTTTCAACCTGTTCCATACTCTCAAGCTCATTTGGAACAGAGCTCCACTTATTGGAGAACTGACTATTCAATTGTAAGCCTTCCAAAACCGCATCAGAAAAATCAAAAATTTTGCTAATCTCTTGTTGCTCTTCCCCGTCTACCGTTTTTGGATCCTCAGTTGACGCAAACTCAGGAAACTGCTCTAAAAGATTGTCTAGCTCTTCAGCGTACAACTGAACATCTTCCAAATATTCTAAAGTGGTTTCGCTTGAAGAACTATTAGTATTAACTTGATTAGTCGTATCATCTACTTCAATTAAACTATTTTCATTATTCGATTCAGAAAAATAATGGTTAACTTGATCACGAATTTTTTTATTTTTTGGATATTTCGTCTCAATTTTTTCTCTTAACGCATCAAAAATATCTGTTCGCTCTATCATCAATGAAAATAGTTTGTGAATACGATTAAAATTATACTTTAAAATCTTTTTGGCAAATTTTACGAAATTGATCATGCGGATAATATGATAAATTCCTTGCGGATTTTCACCATTCTTAAATATAAACTTCATGACAATTTCTTTTCCGTTACGAGAATATCTGAGATCTAAATTTTCATCCATTGGCACAAAAAAACAAGTAAATACGCCAAATACTAGTGAAAACTGATACATTGTTGTGTCGGAAAAACCAAGTGTCTTCGGGCGAATTTCAGCGTGCTGTTGACCTATAATAAGGTCATGCTTATTTTGCTGAAAGAGACTAAGAAAAAAATTTAGAATATTAATATTATATTTTTTTTGCTTTTCAGTTTTTTTATTGATTCTTGATGTTAAATATTCTACTGCTTCTTCTCTCGTGTACAGCTTAAACGAATTATTTTTATGATGGTCTTCATGCTTTTGTATATCCATTGAATTTTCTTGATTATCATGCGAGTTTGATTCTATAAGTGCTTTCTTATTTTGATTATTTTGATTTTGCTCGTCAGTTAATTTTCTTTTTAAAGATTTTTTTCTCCTTTCAATAGAAAATGAAAAACTCTCCTGATCATTACCTAAGCCAGAAGATACCCTTTCAACAATAATTGGATTTTCAAAATAATTTTCAATTTTTATTTGCAAGTCGTCATCTGGATACATTTCATTAATTTTTTGTTTTAATGCCAAAACAATATCTACCTGGTTATCGCTATTGATCATTTCTTTGATTAATCTTAGTATGCTTTGATTAGTAAGCTCCCGCCTAAAATGAACCTTAAGAAAATAAAGGAATAGCACTCTATGAAAAAAATTCTCGATTACTTCATTTGCAAACTCATTAAATTTCACGCTTAAGTCAATCGTATTTTCAGTACAAAGAAGCCTAAAATGACAACCACTACCCTGCTCTGCCATGAGTGAAAGATATCTCTCTCCCCCCAATAAATACTTACCTCGCTGCGCCCTAGAACGCCCAGCCTGATCGGCATTAAAACGAATTTCAAGATACGGATTATTTTTATAAATGACAGCCTCTGAATCAAATAGCGAATAAAATTTTTCTAAAAAGTCAATCTGTGTTCTTTCGTCTTGGTTAAGCAATTTTATTATGTCATTTCTTGCCATGAGTGGTCGTTCAGCATCCATCGGAATCCTTTTTTTATTTTTTTTCTGACCTTCAAGGTCCTGCAATACACACTCTTGATCAGACCGTTTCGATTTCATAAATCACTTCCTCATTATTGGATCTTAGCTTGTTTTGTAGGCCGTTCTATTTGTTCAGCATGTTGTGTTACTGCATCAAACCTATTGTGTGCCCATGCAAGGCGGGTATATGCATCTGAATCAAACTGAAATGATTCATAAAGCGCCTGTCGATTTGTGAGTAACGAAGCGGGTAAATCAATTACTGAAGTGATTTGTTCGAACGATAAACCAGATGGATCAAATCCTGGCTGAAGCGCTTGGTCCTGACCTTCGTTTGATGCTTCTAAACCATGATTGGATGGATCCTCTAACCCTTCTACATTTTCATTCACTTGAGATTCATTTGCCGGATCAGAAGAACCTGCCATTATGGTTATTTCCGTTGAGCCAAGATCAGCTGAACTTTCTAAAGCATTTTCCTCGGCAGCTTGAAGTGAAGGCGGCAACTCGGCAGGCATGATGATCGTATCGGATAAGAAATCTCCATCTTCCAAAAAACGATCTATTGCTTCACAATCAATCAATCCACGAAGATAATAATGAACTCGATCGAGAATTGCTTGATCATTTGGATGTTTCTTCTTAATTTTTTCTCTTAACGCTTCAAAGATATCGGTTCGTTCTATGATCAATGAAAACAGTTTGTGAATACGAGTATAATTATATCCTAAATTATTTTTAGCAAAATTAACAAAATTGATTCGGCTGATAATATTATATATTTCTTGCGAGACAACACCATTCTTAAATTCAAACCTCATGGCCATTGTTTTTCCGTCACCTGAACACTTGAGTTTTACATTGTCACTTGGCACAAAAATACAACTAAATGTTTTCAAGCCTACCGAGAGATTGGTCATCATCCTCCCGGAAAACTGAAATGTGTTCGCACGAATTTCAGCATACTGTCGATCTACGGTAAGCTTAAAGTTTTCTTTTTGAAAAAACCAAAGAAATGCATTTAAAATATCATTATTATATTTTTTGTGCCCTTCAGTTTTTTGCAAGATTCTTGATTCCAAATATGCTATTGCATCCAATCGTTTTAACAGCGCAAGCGAATGCTCCTTTTGATTTTCCTGATGAGCCGCATACGATTGTATATTATCCATTGAGTTGTCTTGACTTAACTCAGAAGGAATATTTTTGTATTTGATCTCTTGCGAAAAATAAGCCTTTATTTTTTCACGAGCAAGGTCTTTTTTTTCAACTTGTTCTATAAGTTTATCTGTTATGCTTTGAATAAGATTACGGTACCCTTCCTTTGTCCAGCGTAATATTTTGTCGTTAGTGACCTGCTTGCGATTAGCTATGGTTTTAATAAAATTAAGAAACTTTAACCTAAGAATAAAATTGTTAATATCTTGCTGTGTACTATTCTTAATTTTAAATCTTATAACCATTGTGTTTTCTTGACAAAAACACTCACACTTAAATTGTAGATTCGGCTCAAGCAGCCGAATAAATATGCTAGGCCCCAACCAAATCTGGTCCATTCTTTGCTTGCTAGCAGCCTTAAAGTGAATTTCAGCACAATTGTTACCTATAAAAACTTGATGATTCTTTGGATCAAAAACTGAAAGATATTTAGAAATACTAGATGAAACATTTGATGGTTCTGAATTCAAAATATAATCTATTGCTTGAGCTTGTGTTTTTAATACCTTATCCCTACATTTTTTTTGTTTTTTCTGCTGAACGGTAGGAGGATTTTCGCTCACAACCTGCGTAAGTACTTCTTGATGATCAATAAGTTCTCTTGACTCCATCATCAATTCCCTCCCTCATCGTCGCTAAGCCTCATTCGTTTACTGGGCCGCCCTACTGTTTGTCCAGTAGATTGTGTTGCTACCTCAGCAAACCCATTGTGTACGAATCCATGCGTTTTATATGCATCTAAAGAATTAACTTGAAACAATTCATAAAGCTCCATTCGCTTCTCTAATAATGGATCGGGCAAGTCAATTAAATCTTCAGTAGTTGGTGTTTGCTCAGTAATTTCTTGATGCAATTCCTCTGCAAAAGCTTTATTTAATGATAGTACTCCCGCTAAATCATTATTGGATACATCACCCAGCCATACTTCCATATTTTCATTTTCCACTTGAGATTCATTGCTTGGAGCAGGAAGAGCTTCCATTTGAGTTATTTCCGCTGAATCAAGCTCATCTATCTTCACTGAAGCTTCTTCTACTAGCGGTTCAAGAGAAGAAGACGGTGGTGGTTCTATAGGTACGGCAGGGCCAGGAGAACTTGCTTTGCTATCTGAAGAATTACCTAAAATATCAGAATGAATTGGTCCTGGTACGTTGTTCCCTTCACTAACAGAAGGACTATTTTTAGGGTCAATCGATTCAGAGAAATAATACTTAATTCGATCGAGAATTTCTTTATTGTTTGGATTTTTCTTCTCAACTTCCTCCCTTAATGCCTTAAAAATATCTGTTCGATTAATCATCAACGAAAATAATTCGTGAATACGGTCAAAATTAAACTTTAAATTATCTTTGGCAAATTTTACGAAATTGACCATGCGGATAATATTATTAATTCTTTCTGGGTTGACACCCTTCTTAAATTTAAAATTCAAGTCAACGTTATCTCTATGAGGAGAATACTTGAATTTAAAATTGTTTTGTTCTGGCACAAGAATACAAAGCAATGCGCCCAATCCTGCCGAAATTTTATTCACCGTTGAGTCAGAAAATCCAACTATATTCACACGAATTTTAGCGCGCCGTTGACCTATGGTAAGCTCATGCTTCTCTTGCTGAAAGAGCCAAAAAAAATTATTTAAAAGATCATTACTATATTTTTTTTGTGCTTTAGAATCCAGCGTATTTCTTGATTCTAAATATTTTATTGCTTCCTCTCGTGTAAACAGCTTGAATGGATACTTTTTTTTCTTACGAGTCGAATGAGACTCATCGCTTAAAACACCATCGCGCTGTTTTACAGCTATTGAATTTTCTTGACTTAAATTAGAGTAGTTGATCTGTTTTAAAAAATAATTATTAATTGTTGTTCTGGTAAGATTTTTGTCTTCAGCTTGTTCTATAATTTTTTCCATTAATGCGTCAACATCGCACCCTGCTTTCATCCATACTAATATTGTTTTAGTGGCAAGCTTTAATTTTGACTTATTTGACTTAATAAAGTTAGGAAACCTTAACCTGAGAATAAAATTGTTAATTTCTTGCGTTTCAACATCATTCTTAAATTTAAATCTTATGACGATTTTTTCGTCATCAACTATTTTATCATCATAAGAGCACTCACAGTCAAATTGCTTATTCGGCTCAAGAAGCCGAATAAATGTGCTAGGCCCTCGCCAAATCTTATACATAGCTTCATCGAAAGAAGTCACCCTATTAAAATGAATTTCAGCACACTGCTCACCTATATAAACTTTATGCGTTTTTGGATCGAAAACTGAAAGATAGTTACGAAAAATCTCTGAAACACTACCTTCTTTTTTGTTTAAGATATAGTCTATTGCTTCATTTCGTGTTTTTAGTTGTCCAGTCTTAAGCTTATGTCTGTTTTGCTTTTTCTTTTGGGTAGAATTAGACGCTTCATCAGACAAAACAGAATCGTTGTTTTCTACATTTTGAGAAGATGCGCTAGAGATAGTCGGATGATTATCATTGTTAGCTACGTTAGCATCTTGTTTCTGCATATCATCTTCTTCGCTTAAATGAGAAGGAATGCTTTGGTAAATCACGGGCTCCCCAAGGACAAGCGGAGCAATTAAATAGTCATTAAGTTGGTTTTGTTCTTCTGCAGATAGTTTTGATGTGGATATTTTTTCCTGTAATGCTTCAACAACTTCTTCATAATTTTCATGTGTTGACATCAATGACAATACTAATCTGCTACCACCGTCTTTTTTAAAATAACTTTTAACATTTGCAATGAAACGTAACCTTTTGAAAAGAGCTTCGACTTCTTCCTGTGGAATCGAAAAGGTAAAGCGCATGGTGAGTTTCTTTTTTTTAAAAGAATGTTTAAACTGAATCTTTGTCCCAGGTGCGGCAGAAAGTGCCATAAGGATCTCTGCTGCTGATACTATATTCCGTTTATACCTCGCTCTAACATGATCAACATGAATTTCAGCTCGATTTCCAACAATGAAAAGTTTATAGGTTATTTTTGATTTATGGGTTATTTTTGGTTGGCTTTTTTCTTTAAAAATACTAAAAAATGGATTAAAAAAATCTAAATACCCGGACATATCCATTCTTTTCTGTAAACATTCCCTCGCTTTGACGGATGTTGGCAGCGTAATCCCGTTATCATCATTATCAACATTAGTAAGCATTAATTCTTGATCTTGTCTCGTTTCCATAAAGCTCCTCACTTTCTCACTGATGTATTTTTTTGCATGCTACTGCCAATATTCAAAGCATCTTCATCAAAATCATTGAGCGGGCTTATGTTTTGGTTTTCAGCAGGATTTTTTTCGCTATTCCCAAACCCACGATGTACCAATGAATTCCTTCTATATCCTCTTGAATCAAATTGAAACCCATGAAGCATCTCTTGATCAGATGCACTAGTAGAGTTCTCTACTAAAGGATCATCATGGACATCTGGCATAGCATCTTGTTTCTGCATTTCTTCGCTTAAATGAGAGGGGACACTTTGGTAAATCACGGGCTTAGAAAAATATTTTTCGATTTGTTGACGAAAATCATCGCTTAGAGGCTTCTCCAAAATATCACTTTTTAATGCTGTAACGATATCTTGTTTTTTATCGAATGCCTGCTTAATGACAGCCAATATCTCGCCATAAGAAAGTCCATTCCTTCTGTTTCTATTCAACCCCGTAGGCTGGTGATCAAAAAGAGACTTAAGAAACTGAATAAATTTTATTCTGCGAAAAAAATCGTCACGTTTTTCCTGATCATATGCTTCTAAATTAAACCTGACGACGATTGAAGCATTCACTTGAACCATATCGAAAGAATAATCATCACTCTCTTGTTTTAAGAGCGAAAGCAATGCGCACACTGCACTAAAATATTTTCTCCTTTGCGATCCAGAACCCCCGATGTTGGTCACGATCATTTCAGCATGCTGGTCATCTATAATGGTAGGGTTTGATTCAGTAACAAAGCAAAATTTTCCAAGGAATTCCTCTTGAGTGTGTGGTATTTTTTTAAAAAATAATAACGCCTTCTCACGTGAGGATGGCCTTAGCCCTCTCTTTTCCGTATAGATCTTTTGCTGGATAGACCCATCAACCTCATCCGCATCATGATTGCTAGTTAAATTCTGATCGTCGGATAATAGTGCTGGGGCAACGTTATTTAAAAGATAGTCTAACTCTTGCTCACTGAGCGCTGTAATACGACCGGGGCCTAACTCATCAGCGACATTTTTATACAACTTGTTTAAAGCAGCTTGTTCATCGTCTGTTATTAACACAGGTTGGTTCGCTTCGACAGATTGCTCATTCCTTATATATTTAACTTGTTGATCTTGCTCACTAATCAATTTTCTTTTTTTGGGTTTTCTTCTACTTTCAATTGAACTCTCCTGATCATTAGCTAAATCAGAAGGAGCATTATCACTTTCTTGGATTAAATCAGAAGGGATTTTTTTGTAAGCGACCTGTTTCGAAAAATAACGATTGATCTCTTCACTAAGATTATTATCTTCATACATTATAGCAATCTTTGATTTTACAGCTTCAATGATACTTTGAGCGCTATCACTCATGACAGCATCTTTTATCAATGTGAATATATCAACGAGGGAAAAACGACATTCAATATGGAGAAAATTAACAAATCGTATTTTACGGAACAAATCGTCGATTCGATCTCGATTAATTTTCTCCTTACTATGTATACTTAAGGTAATTGTTTCTTCGTCAAAAAGAAATTCAAAATGAGAAACATCTACATCTGCTATATTCTCATTCATAAGGATCAGCGAAAGAAACGTCTTTACTCCTAATGAACGCCTCCTCTTGACCGACGAAGAATTGCCGATCTGTTGAGTGTCACCACGAATTTCAGCGTGATGATCATCTATAATGCTAGGATTCTCTTCAAGAAGCTGGCAGAATTTTCTAAAATAATCAAAGAGAGTATCTTTTTTATTTAACAAATCTTTTATAGCTTCCAGTGTTCCTAGTTTATTTTTTTTATCGAAATGCACACTGATCTTGGGTATACGCCTTGTTTGTTCTTCCGCGTTAATATCATTTGAATCAAATTGTCTCGTTTCCATAAAGCTCCTCACTATCTCACTAATGTATTTTTTTACATGCTATTGCCAATTTTCAAAGAATCTTCATCAAAATCATTGGGCGGGCTCATGTTTTTGTTTTCAGCAGGATTCTTTTCGTTATTCCCAAACCCACAATGTCCCAATGAATTCCTTCTATATCCTCTTGAATCAAATTGAAACTGCCCATGAAGCATCTCTTGATCAGATGCACTAGTAGAGTTCTCTGCTAAAGGATCATCATCATTGACATCTAGCTGCACATTTTCTTCACTTAAATGAGAAGGAATGCTTTGGTAAATCACGGGCTTAGAAAAATAGTTTTCGATTTGTTGACGAAGATCATCGTGTAGAGGCATTGCCAACATATCACTTTTTAATGCTTTAACGATATCTTGTCCTGCATCGAATGCCCGCTTAATGACGGCCAATATGTCGGCATAAGAAAGTCCATTCTTAAACCCCACAGGCTGACGATCACAAAGCGACTTAAGAAACTGAATAAATTTTATTCTGTGAAAAAAATCGTCACGTTTTTCCTGGTCATATGCTTGGAATTTAAATCTTACGACGATTGATTCATTAACCTTAACATGAAAAATATCGATAGAATAATCATCACTGTCCCGCTTTAAAAGCGAGAGCAATGCGAGCACCCCATTAAAATATTTTTCCGGTTGCGCCTTAGAATACCCGATGTTGGTCGCGACCATTTCAACATGCTGACTACCTATAATGGTAGGGTTTGATTGAGTAAGAAAACAAAATTTTCCAAGTAATTCATCTTGAGTGTGTGGTGTGTTTTCAAAAAATGATGATGCTCTCTCGCGTAATGATGGTCTTAGTTCTCTCTTTTCTGTAAATATCCTTTGCTGGATAGACTCATCATCCTCAGCATCAGCACCAGGCATGTTTGAATCGATGCCTGGTGAGATAAAGGAACTCGCTCTGAGGACAGGCGGCTTGGTCAAATAATCATTAAGTTGTTTTTGTTTTTTTGCAGGTAATCGCAATGTGGATATTTTTTCTTGTAATACTTTAACGACTTTCTTATGCTTTTTATGTGTTGACATCAATGACAATACAAATTTGCTACCACCTTCTTTTTTGAAATAACCCTTAACATTCGAAATGAAGCGTAATCTTTTAAAAAGATTTTCGACTTTTTCCTGTGGAATCGAAAAGGTAAAGCCCATGATAAGTTTATTTTTTTCAAAAGAATGTCCAAAATAAATATCTGTCCCAGATGCAACAAGGAGTGGCATAATGATCTTTGCTGCTGATACCATTTTCCACTGATAACTCTCTCCAACATGATCAACATGAATTTCAGCTTGACTTCCAACAATGAAAAGTTCACGGGTTATTTTCGATCGGTTTTCTTCTTTAAAAATACTAAAAAATGCATTAAAAAATTTTAAACTCTCAGAAGCATCCATTTTTTTTCGCAAACGTTTTCTCGCTTTAGCGGATGTTGGCAGTTTGGTCATCTGTTCATTTTGATCGCTATCATTAGCAGTAGATTCTAAAGGCAACACATCCGCATCATGATGATGAACAGTTAAGTTCTGATCGTCTGGTAATGTAGGCATAACGCTATTTAAAAAAGCTTCTAACTCTTGATCACTGAACGCTGTAATACGACCAGGGCGTGAATCATTAATGGTATTTACTTCTGCATGCAACTTTTCTATAGCAGCTTGTTCATCATCTGTTATTAACACAAGTTGGCTCGTTTCGACAGATTGCTCACCCCTTCTATATTTTACATGCTGATGCTGATGCTGATGCTGATCTTGATCTCGCTCCCTAATCAATTTTCTTTTTTTGGGGTTTTTTCCGCTTTCAATTGGACTCTCCTGATCATTAGCTAAATCGGAAGGAGCATTATCACTTTCTTGGATTAAATCAGAAGGGATTTTTTTGTAAGTGACCTGTTTCGAAAAATAATGATTGATCTTTTCACTAAGATTATTATTTTCATACATTGTAACAATTTTTGATTTTACAGCTTCAATGATACTTTGCGTGCTATCCCTCATGAAAGCATCTTTTATCAACGTGAATATATCGCCGAGAGAAAAACCACATTCAACATGGAGAAAATTAACAAATCGTATTCTGCGAAACAAATCGTCGATTCGATCTCGAGTAATTTTCTCCTTACTGTGTATACTTAAGGTAATTGTTTCTTCATCAAAAACAAATTCAAAATGAAAAACATCTACATCCGCTATATTCTCATTCATAAGAATTAGCGGAAGAAATAGCTTCACTCCTAACGAACATCTACTCCGGACCGATGAAGAATTGCCGATGTGTTGAGTGTCACCACGAATTTCAGCGTGATGATCATCTATAATGCTAGGATTCTCCTCAAGAAGCTGACGGAATTTTTTAAAATAATCAAAGGCTGCTTCTTTATTTAATAACTTTTTTATATCTTCCGGCGTTTCTAGTTTATTTTTTTTATGGGGATGCACACTAACTTTGGGTAGACGCCTTGTTTGTTGTTCCGCGTTATTATTATTTAAATCAACCTGTCTTGGGTCCATAACGTTCCTCATGGCCGTGTTGTTTTTCAAGTAAATTGAAAAATTAAACCATATCAGTCTTAAATTAATATGAAATATGGCAATTTAATATTCACTTAAGAATCGCATGATAAGTTTAGGTACAAATAAAACGAGGGGAAGTCAAATCAAATGAAAGATCAGTACAATCCACACGATGCTATTCATGAAGAGCTGTACTCTGAGTTAAAAGACGTTGATTATTTTCAAGATTACCCACAGGATGAGCTTGATATTAATCAATTCTTCACGCTTGTTGATCCTGATCATGACATTGAAGTTGGGCAAGAATATAATATCGAATCATTTAATCAAGCAGATACAACAGAAGTTGCACCAGAATCAGAATCGCCCAGACAAGAAGTCCCGCTTGACAGCACCTCCCTCATTTCATCTGCACTTCGGACTCTTGGTCTGCCTAATGTGATGCCAAAAGCCATTAAGCCTCATGAAATGTCCCAGGCTTCACACAAAAAACAGACTCCTGTACTGATAGATAAGAGTATGGTCGATCAAGCTTATCAAACCTTTATCACAACGCAGCCCCAGAACACTGGGGTAGATGTCGATCTATCTTCGGTACCTCAAGATCTTCTGACTAGAAAACAACAAAATCTCATTTCTTTGACCGATGCCCCGCCAAAATACATCTAGGAAGAACAGCTCAAGACCGTCGCGCTACCCAGAAAGTAACGGAATATGTCAATCGACTCTCTCATGACTGGCTGCAGCCACCACAAGCAGGAGAACCGGAACCAGTCGTTACTCCTGAAACCTCTGCTATTATGGTGAGTGAAAATGATCAGTACATTCTCAAGCAGATTCAGGAAAAATTAATTGAAAAAATTACTTTCACTTCAACATCCGAGAATAATAAGTCTACCCTCATAGAGTTGACGAATGAAGTTCTCGAAAATTTCGGGATAAATGCAGCGGATCTAACCCAAAACAAGAGAAGAAGAATTTAACGAAGTTGTTACCGGGTCTGTGTCATTGCGAGGCCGCGTAGCGCTTGGCCGAAGCAATCCAGAAAAAATATTGTAATAGTTCACTGGATTGCTTCGGCCAAGCGCTACGCGGCCTCGCAATGACACAGACCTTAATGCGACAACCCTAAAGTTTGTCACCAACCTTCATTGACAAATGGCATGCCGCATGTCTAAATTCAACTGCTTAGCCGGGGTGGTGGAATTGGTAGACACGCAGGTTTCAGATGCCTGTGGGGGAAACCCCGTGGAGGTTCAAGTCCTCTCCTCGGCAAAAAACTGATTTGCTTCAACATCATCATAAGGATGCCGCAAAATAATGGTTTCATTGCGATCAGCACCCGTTGAAATGATATCAATAGGTACACCCGCTAATTTTTCTACGTGTAAAAGATAATTTTGTGCAGCTTTTGGTAAAGCATTAAAATCTCGGATTCCGTTTGTACTGGTGTTCCACCCAGGATGCTCTTCATAAATCGGTTCACATTTTGCAAAAGATTCACTATTAGTTGGTGGGAGTGAAATGGTTTCGCCATTCAATCGATAAGCTATACAGATTTTTATTGTTTCTAAACCATCTAATACATCTAACTTTGTAATACAAAGACCTGAAAAACTATTTAATTGAATAGAACGACGAAGCGCTGCCATATCAAGCCACCCACAACGACGTGGCCTCCCTGTCACCGCTCCAAATTCATGGCCTCTCGTCGACAACTGTTTACCGGTATCATCCTGCAATTCCGTAGGAAAAGGCCCACCACCGACACGTGTTGTATACGCTTTGGTAATCCCTAAAATATAATGTAAATATTTTGGGCCATAACCACTGCCGCAGGAAACAGCACCTGCTGTTGTGTTCGAAGACGTAACATAAGGATAAGTGCCATGATCAACATCAAGCATCGTTCCTTGCGCACCTTCAAATAAAATATTTTTTCCTTCTTCGCGATTTGCGGAAAGCAAGGCAGGAACATCTGCACAAAGGGGACGTAAGAGCGGCGCAAGCGAAAGCAAGTGATCAAGCAATTGTTTGTATTCTATAGGTTCATGCTGATGGTAATGCTGCAAAATAAAGTTATGGTAATTAAGCGCTTCTTCTAATTTTTCACTCAAATATTTTTCATGAAATAAATCACCAAAACGCAAAGCACGACGCGCAACTTTATCTTCGTAAGCAGGGCCAATGCCGCGACCCGTTGTACCAATTGCATTTTTACCTTTCGCCTGTTCACGCGCCTTATCTAAGGCGACATGATAAGGTAATAAAAGAATACAGGCATCACTAATTCGCAAACGTTCTTTTACATGAACACCGCGCGCTGTTAGTTCATCCATTTCTTCTAATAATGCGGTAGGCGAAAGAACAACACCATTACCAATGTAACATTGCGCATGAGCATGTAAGATACCCGATGGAATTAAACGTAAAATTGTTTTTTGGCCATTGATCATAAGTGTATGGCCCGCATTATGGCCACCTTGAAAACGCACGGTGACAGATGCTTTTTGCATCAGTAGATCAACAATTTTACCTTTACCTTCATCGCCCCATTGGCTGCCTAATACGACAATACTTTTTGCCATAAATCACCCCTTAAAGAAAATCATGCACAACACTGACCAGCAGTAAGCCGATTAACATGCTTACCAAGCCTATGATTCGCAAAGTACGGTCACTTTGCATCATCATTTGTTTCATTATTTTTCGCCATCCCTCTGGTGATAAAAATGGCAATATCCCTTCAAAAACTAATAATAATCCAAGCGCACTTAAAAAAATGGACCCTGTGATATCTGTCATAAGACTTCAACCTTTAAAAAATTTGTCGAATTCAGCTTGCGAAAGACGAATATTAAGATGATAACAACCTTCTTCATCCACTGTTTCAGAAACAACATAATCATGCTCATAAAGATAGGCTCGCAACTTTGCCTGAACAGGATGAAGCACCACTAAACGCTCAATGACCTTTTGACCCAGCATCATTTGGATTGCTTGAATCAGTTCAGGCACACCTAAGCCTTCTTGTGCAGATACATACACATGCTTCTTGGGATGTGTGCTATCACGTTGCAAGTAATCTTTAAGATGAGGCACCAAATCAATTTTATTAAAGACCATCATGCACGGTACGGTGTCTGCATGTATGCTTTTAAGCACAGCCTCTACCTCAGCAATATGTGCCGACTGCTTTTCATCGGATGCATCCACCACATGCAATAGTAAATCTGCTTCACTCACCTCTTCAAGCGTTGCATGAAAAGCCTGTATCAAATCATGGGGTAAATGTCGGATGAAGCCAACTGTATCCGCCAATATCACTGAACCAACTTGTGGAAAATCGATACGTCGAAAGGTTGGGTCAAGGGTTGCGAATAGTTGATCAGCTGTATACACATCCGCATGCGTCAGAACATTGAAAAGTGTAGACTTACCCGCGTTTGTATACCCCACCAATGCAACTGTGGGGATAATAGCCCGGCGTCTTGCCCGTCTTTTAAGTGCCCGTTCTTGCCTTAGTTTTTGCAATCGCGCCGAAATAGTTTTGATTCTATTACGTATTAAACGCCGGTCTGTTTCTAACTGCGTTTCACCAGGACCTCGCAAGCCAATCCCACCACGTTGACGCTCTAAATGAGTCCACCCCCGCACAAGGCGTGTGGAAAGGTAACGAAGCTGCGCCAATTCAACTTGCAATTTACCCTCAAAACTACGTGCGCGTCGTGCAAAAATATCAAGGATCAAACTAGTCCTGCTGAGCACCCTACATTGAATTAAACGCTCAAGGTTGCGTTCCTGCGCAGGTGTTAAAACATGATTAAAAATAACGAGCGAAGACCCCGTTGCTGAAACGACATCACGTATTTCCTCTGCCTTTCCAGACCCTATAAAATATTTTGCTGAAGGCGCACGCCTGGTACTTGTTACAACATTTGCAATACGTGCACCAGCAGAATGAGCAAGGGTTTTGAATTCATCAAGATCCTCTTCCATTGCATCGCTTGGAAAATAAACATGGACGAGCACAGCTTGTTCACCGCCAGATTGGCGATTATTCAAATCGGATTCTCCTAAGTTACATAAGGGCCTGTTTAGTGAGCGCTAAGCCTTTGTTTGTAAAAATAGATCGCTGTGCTTGATTTTTAAAAACAAAGGCTTAGCGCTCACTAAACAGGCCCTAGTTTTTACAGCTGGTTTATTCTTCAGGAACTTCAAGCTTTGTAGAGTGATTGCTATTATTCTTTTGAGCACTACCATTACCAAATTCAAAAGGCGAAGAAGAAACATTACGGGCTGGTACAATCGTTGAGATTGCATGCTTATAGACCATTTGACTTACAGTATTCTTCAACAAAACAACAAATTGATCGAATGATTCAATCACCCCTTGTAATTTAATACCATTCACTAAATAAATAGAAACCGGAATTTTTTCTTTCCGTAAAGCATTCAAAAAAGGATCTTGTAAAGATGGTCCTTTTGTCATGTGTTATTCTCCAATGTTTAATTAAATCCTACCCTACCCTTTCATACTTACAAAAACACAGTTGAACAGTCGCAAAAACACATGAGGATATCGAATATCCTGGTTGATCGCAAGATCGATCTTTTCCAAGGCAGGGCTCCCTCATTAAAAAGCTTCTTCCGGGCAGGCGTTTATTTTTAATCTTTAGCCAGGAACAAGCTAACAAAACGGCTTGCGCCATCTCAAATCCAAGTCACATCCTAGGCCATAAGAGTGATTTGGCCTTGAGATGGTGCAATTCATCGGGACTAGAGATTAAAAGTAAACGCCTGCCCGTGAAGAAGCTTTTTAATGAGGAAGCCCTGGATCTTTTCCTACATCGATTTAAGCCAATCCACCCTTTTGTGCTCTATGAAAAAGCTTGGTCATTTGCTAAACTAGTAGTTGAAGTATGGTATATTTTATTAACAACATTCTGTATAAAAAATGAATAAATCTTCCTCATCACTTACAAAAATATGCAGTAATTGCGGGCTTCAAAAACCCTTATCTGCCTTTTTAGAACTCACCGGACCTCACGGTGCAAGTTATGGGAACGTTTGTGCAAATTGTCGTAAAACCGTTATAGAACAAGCAAACAAAACTGAATCCGAAGAAAGCACAACAAGCACGACGAAGGTCAGAATTGATTCTAAAACAAAAGTCCAATCTGATTTTGATAAAAAAGAATTCCTTGAAACCCAGAAAGAAAACTACGATGAAGAACGTAAAGAAAATGAAACCCAGCAAATCAAGTTAAACCAAAAATCAGAAATCACCGCTAAAGATGCGGAAAAACATAAGCAATCACAGCTTGCAAAACGATTTTTAGATCGTCGAAACGTTTCGCCTGAAACACCTTCTCACGAACAAACTGCACGAGCCCAGGACCAAACAGTAGATCTCACCAAATCATTTACGGACACTGGGATTACTGGCAAAGTGAAGTATAACAATCCACTTTGGAAGGGGCATCAAGCAAAGCATAAAGACACACCCTTTGGGAAACAAGGCGAAACTGAAGCGACTATTGTCAAACAAGTCAAATCCTGGCTTGATAAAAGCCCACCGCAAAGCAAGCAAGACGCAAAACAAACCAGCGAAGAAAAATCAAAAACAGCGATAGATTACATCAATAAAACCTTGCGACGGCCAGGTGGTGGCGGCCAAGGGCGGTAGCCTTAATCTGCTTGCTTAACCAACTCACCATTGTTATTCAATACGTAATGTTTTTTTTCATGCGTAAATGAAATTAACCGCTCGATATGTAGCGCGCCTTCTTTCACTTTGATTAAATGATGGCCCGCTGTATCTTTTAATTCTTTCCTGACTTCTGCCATTAATGCGGTTTGAGAATATCAGCTAATCCGCTGTCATGATATTCTTCCAAGTTCGTTCGTAACGTGATCCGTTTTCCAGTAAACGTATCTTCGATGTGAGCCTCATGCACGTTCCAAAGAATGTCTCGATACACTGCACCGTTTGATAAAGTGGAAGAAGAAAGCCAAGCCCGCATTGCCCACTACATTGCCCAAGTGCTTCATGTGCAAAACGGTGTGTCACCGCCTGCAGATTCAAGTGATCCATGTGCATGAGTCTTGATGGGGATACTGCGGGCGCAAAAAGAGATAGTTGAGGAGAAAGTTCTTCGCGCAGGCGTTCGGCTTCATCACGAAGTACGGTTAGTTCGTCCTCTGTGTGTGCGCTGCCAACATGTTTTACTACAATACATTTGTTGTTGGCATATTGGATAATTTGTACTACCGTGGCACCAGACGCAGTACGAACGGTTCGAATAATAAGGTCTCCTCGCATGGGGGCAGAATACCACTTAGTGCGGTTTTCCGCATCTAGAAAAAATTTAATTCATTGTAATTTCAGAACTTTTTTTAAAACTTTGGGCTCATTTCAAATGTGGCAGAAGTCAGGAAAATAACGTGCCTAATCCCGACTAATGTGATAAGAATTTATTAAGAATTTAAATGTAATATGTTAAAAAACGAAGAGAGTGATAAATAGTTTATGCTGCCGCGATCGATTACTGTTCAAAAAAAAGTACTATCCTTTTCCAACAAAGTAATTGGTGGTTGGCCTTTTCCTAGTCATAAATATTTTTTGCTCAATAAACCGGATACAAAACCGGAATCCATAAGTATAACGATTACTGGTGCTGCTCCACCTGAAGTTAATTTATCTCAAATTGATATTCCACCTAAGCTTTCATTTTCTATTTCTCCGGAAAGAGTAAAAAAAATATTTAGCCAGATATTAACTATCACGTGTGATCCTTTTGCTGTTGCAGAATATCTTAAACCATTAGATGCAGAATTAGCAGCATTAATGCAAGCAAGAGGTTTAGTGATAGATGAAAATATTTTGCCAGATTATTTATTAACGGGTTGCGGTTTTTTTATTCCAGGACCTCCAAAAATACCACCTTATCATAAAGGTCGATTATTAGATGAATTATTACTAAGCAAGGAACAACCAGAAGGTATAAATATAAATGGTGCGCCAATATTTTTTGCTGTTCTTTCTAGAGAAGAAGTAGAGGAAATCGTGAGCAATGGAGAAATTTTTGGAGAAGAGGAGCAAATATCAAATGTTAATTTTCATGGCACTTATACACATCGGTTAATGATTCAAGCTCTATGGATTGCGGCACAAAAAGGTGAGCTTGATCTTACGATTGATGAAAAAACAAAGCAAAAACTCTCTCTGCGTCAATTTCTTGAATTGTTAATCATGGTCAAATATGATAATGAATCGCTATGGTTACAATCTTTTGATAACTTCATAGATAGTATATCTTCGCATGATTTACTCAAAAAATTATCGGAAGGTATTTCTTCAGCTGATATTTCGAAACTTAACCCTGGCGGATATTCATATAGTGATCGTTCTCCATTTGTTTTCCATATGTTACTTGTTTGTTTTGGAAAAGAATTAGGGTTACCTACTATTCAGCGTTTTCTTTTAGATCACTCTTACAAAGATGCCTACAAAATGTTGCACAAAGCTGAGCAACACATAGAATCGTCAAGAGAAAGCTTAGCTGGAACAAATAAAACCGACATGTACATACGATTAATGAATATTCTTGCTACAATGGCACACAATTTTGGTGGAGTACCTTATAAATCCTTTTTTACAATTGATCCTGCTTCTTATGTACCGCCAGAGGAAAAATATGCTGTATCTAGTCCAGGTATAGCGAGACCAAAAAGTGGCGCAAAAAAACCTATTGGTCGCTATGGAAGTTGGGATGAGTACATAAAAGCAAGTTCTTTGAGTGGAAGTTTTTTCAAAAACACAACCACTAATATCGAAAACAAAAATGAACCAACAACGCTCGAAAAAGGGGTTAACCGCAGATAAGGCCATGTCTTTACGACGTTCCTTATCGATGATAAGGATGTTGTTGCATGATACTCCACGTGCGATAAAACTGTTCTGCAGGATGAGGATGAGCCGAACGAGAAAGTGTGGAAAGGTTAGAAAAGAGAGAGACCATTTTATTTCAGCGCGTTTCAAACAAGAAGAAGCAAGTCCTTGAGGTCCGCCAATAAGAAGATCAATATTCTGACCTTCTCCTGACTTCTGCCATTAGTGCGGTTTGAGAATATCAGCTAATCCGCTGTCATGATATTCTTCCAAGTTCGTTCGTAACGTGATCCGTTTTCCAGTAAACGTATCTTCGATGTGAGCCTCATGCACGCTCCAAAGAATGTCTCGATACACTGCACCGTTTGATAAAGTGGAAGAAGAACTTTTTTTTAAAACTTTGGGCTCATTTCAAATTTGACAGAAGTCAGGAGGGAGCACCCGCAAGCAAGACGCAAAACAATCTAGCGAAGAAAAATCAAAAACAGCGATAGACTACATCAATAAAACCTGACCAGGTAGAGGCCGAGGGCGGTAACCTAATCTGCTTGCTTAACCAACTCACCCTCTTTATTCAGTACGTAATGTTTTTTTTCATGTGTAAATGAAATTAATCGTTCAATACGAAGGGCTCCTTCTCTTACTTTAATTAGACGGTGGCCTGCCGCATCTTTCATTTCTTTTTTTTCCGGGAGAATATCATCTTTTTTAACCACGACGGTTAAATACCCATGTTGTGCTTTATTCGTTTTGTTATTAATAAAAGCGTCGATTTGAGATTGTTTTTCATAAATTGGACGATTGATACTATATTCATAAAAAACGTCTGGGTTAAGCATGTTTCGCCACGTTCTAAAAACAATACCTTGTGCGTTATAAAGATAGACATAGACATAAACTTCATCTTCTTGTAACGATTTTTCTTGGGATTTTTCTTCCATTTCTTGCAGTTGTTCAAATTGCTCTTCTACCTTAGAAGATAAAGCATCTAAGCGATCACGAATAAAACGAAATTTTTTGTCGATATCATATTGCTTACGCAGTGCATCGTCGCGCTCTAAAATATCACGCATCAATTTGCGTAATTGCTCAGCCTGCTCTTTGGTTTTATTGGTCATAGTCAATATAAAATATCAAGGTTCTCTTTTAGAGTTATAACGTAGATCATGAGGAGTTTCTACTACTAGACGCTCACAGATTTCTGCTTGTTGTTTAAGATAGGAAGCAATTGCAAAAAGATATAAGATCGCGGATGAAGTATCTACCTTACTCCCACTTGGTGCTGCATTTTGTAATCCTGCACCTAAAAGCTCGGCTTGCTTTGCAATTTCTTGGAGAATAGCCGCCACAAATTGTATAAATTGTTGTAAATCTGTCATAACCACTGCTCTATTTTGTTTAATGAATCTCTGTACTGATAAGCATAGCATAATTAAGCGCTTTTGAATTGAAAGAGAGGCTATTCTAAGGCTAATATTTAATTATAAATCATTCAATTAGCTTTGATTTTGTCCATTATCCGTTTCCTCATCTGGTGACAAATCATCCTTATACTGCGTTAAAAAACCAAGGTTTTGATTTTCTTCGATGAGATAAGCACGATGTTGAACGTAGGCATCGCGCACAAAAATATATTTATCAATTGCAACTTCTTCAAAGACTGGCTCAAATTTTAAGAGTTGTGCGCGTCTGTCAATCACACCCAAGCCATATAATGCATAACGAGATCTTGCTGGATAGATATGAGGATAAATAGAGAAAGCGTAATAATCGACAGCAAAACCAAAGCCATCACGAATTGTACTTGGACCAAAAAATGGGAAAACAATATAAGTTGAGTTTTTATAACCCCATGCACTTAATGTTAATCCAAAGTCATTAATATGGTGTTTTAAATTCATTCTTGATGCTATATCAAATAAACCACCAACCCCCACTGTTGTATTGATGGCAAGGCGCCAGGTATCGTTTAGCGTTTGATAGAGATGAAGTTGTAAAAGATCATTGGCAATTGTTGGTAATGTATTGATGTTATTAAAAAAATTATTAATACCTTGATTGAGTGGGGTGGGTAAAATTTTATTATAAAGTGTGGCAATTGGCTTTAAAATGTAGTGGTCTACCATATCATTGAAGGAAAATATGCCACGATTAAATCCTTCAAGCGGATCATCAGTTTCAACAGGAGGCGTAAGCTGATCAGCTGGAGCGGCTGTAGTAGCTGCGGGAGGTTCGGCAGCATACGCATTAAAGGCATAAACTGTAGAGATGAAAAATAAAATTACCATTATTGCTTTAATATTTTTAAATTTGAAATCTTGCATAAAATCATCCACGTTATTTTTCACCAAAGTCTGTTTACAATTGTAAACAGGCCCTATTCTAACCTGAGTTTTGTGTTAGAGCTAATTTTTGCTACACTTTCCACTTTAAAATGAAAAAGCTACCCCTATGCCTACACATCGACCAAAACCCATCGCACTAATCATTCTAGATGGTTTTGGACATCGTCAAAAAACCAAAGATAATGCTATTGCCCATGCCAATACGCCTTATCTTAATCACCTTTTTGCCACTTATCCACACATGCTCATTTCTGGATCGGGTATTGATGTTGGGCTTCCCGATAAACAAATGGGTAACTCTGAAGTTGGCCATATGAACATTGGCGCAGGCCGGATTATTTATCAAGATTTAACGCGCATTGATGCTGCCATTCAAGATGGAGATTTCGTAAAGAACACCATTTTACGTGAAGCCTTTTCTTTAGCAAAAGCAAAAGGGAAAGCGGTGCATGTGATGGGATTGCTTTCATCAGGCGGTGTGCATAGTCATGAACGGCATTTACATGCCTTGATTAATATGGCAGCTGAATTAAAAATTGATCATCTTTATATTCATGCTTTTCTTGATGGGCGCGATACGCCGCCGCAAAGTGCACTCTCTTCCCTTGAACAGCTAACAAAACTTTGTCAGCAATCAAACTGCGGTCAAATTGTTTCCCTGATTGGCCGTTATTATGCAATGGATAGAGACAAGCGCTTTGATCGAGTCAAGGTTGCTTATGATTTATTGGTAGATGGCACCGCGTCTTATCATGCTGAAAATGCTATAGAAGGCTTAGAAACAGCCTACACACGAGGCGAAACCGATGAATTTGTCAAAGCAACCACTATCCACCCTCACGAAACACCGCCTATCACTATTCAAGATGGTGATGTGGTCATTTTTACAAATTTTCGCGCAGATCGCGCAAGAGAAATTACTTCAGCGTTAACCATGAGAGAATTTTCCGGATTTTTGCGTGAGAATTGCCCGAAATTATCTGCATTTGTGTCCTTCACACAATATGATGAAACCTTTAACCTTCCCATTGCTTTTCCTCCACAAACCATACAACAAATTCTGCCGGAATATCTAAGCAGTTTAGGATTAAATCAATTACGCATTGCAGAAACAGAAAAATACGCACACGTTACCTTTTTTTTTAATGGTGGAAGAGAAGCGCCTTACCCAGGTGAAAATCGTATTCTTATTCCATCCCCAAAAGTTGCAACGTACGATCTACAACCTGAAATGAGTGCGCCTGAACTCACACAAGCTTTTGTTCAAGAAATAAAAAAAGAATATTACGATTTTATTGTGTGTAATTTTGCCAATCCTGATATGGTTGGCCATACCGGAAATTTTCAAGCTGCCGTTCAAGCAATCGAAACCATAGATGCTTGTCTTGCGCAAATCATCGACACTATTCTTGAAGGTGGTGGTGAAGCAATCATTACAGCTGATCATGGTAACGCTGAGCAATTGTTTGATGAAGCAACCGGCCAACCCCACACTGCACACACAAACTTTTTAGTTCCTTTTTTATATGTGGGGCGAAAAGCTCAATTTATTGAAAATAAAGGAAAATTATCTGACATTGCGCCAACAATCCTGTACTTAATGGGGCTTCCTATTCCACGAGAAATGACAGGGCATCAGCTTCTTGCTCTAACGCACTCACCCACGTAGTGCTATAATTAGTATTGATCATATTGCGTGGGGAGCATAACGAATGAAAATGCGCATTGTAACGATTCCCCTTTTAACTGTTTTTATATTTGCATCTTTAAATTTACCGTTGAGTGCAGCACCACTTATCCCAAAAATGCAAGGCAATGCCATTGCTGATTTATTAGATCAAACTCTTGATCAATCAACACCAGCTAACACGACACCTGGTACCAAAGAGAATAAAAATCAGTCTTTGAATGATGATGATATTAATCGTTTCACCAATACAATTGCACTGATTCGCAATTTTTACGTACAAAAAACTGGTGAACGCACCCTTTTAGATGATGCCATTCGCGGAATGGTGAGCGGCCTTGATCCGCATTCTGAGTATTTAGATCAAGAAGCCTACAAAACGCTACTCATGGCTACAAGCGGTGAGTTTGGTGGTGTGGGTATTGAAGTGACGCCTGAATATGGTGTGCTTAAAATTATCGCGCCAATGGATGATACACCTGCTGCTAAAGCTGGAATTAAAGCAGGAGACTATATTGTTGCAATCAATGGAAAACTTGTTAGTGAAATGACCCTGCAAGAAGCGGTAGAACAAATGCGCGGCAAAGCAGGTTCTCAAGTTGTGCTGACTGTTTTACGTAAAGGTGAAAAATTGCCTCTCGCATTCAAATTAAAGAGAGAAACTATCAAATTGGTTAGCGTGAAAAGTAAAATGATTGACAATAACTTTGGTTACATTCGTATTACTCAATTCCAAGAACCAACCGCACAACTCATGGCAAATGCTATTTTGGAACTTAAAAAACAAAATAACGGACAATTAAAAGGAATTATTCTCGATTTACGCAATAACCCAGGTGGACTATTAGAAACCGCTGTACAAGTCGCGGATCAATTTCTTGATCCTACAAAACTCAATAAAAAATATAAAAATTTAATTGTCTATACAGAAGGTAGATTACCGGAAGCACAATATAGTGCTAAAGCTTCAGGCAAAGATATTTTGGATGGTGCGCCTATTGTTGTATTAATTAACAATGGTTCTGCTTCTGCATCTGAAATTGTTGCAGGTGCTTTACAGGATTATCGTCGCGCTTTAATTGTTGGCATGCCAAGCTTTGGCAAAGGTTCCGTTCAAACAGTGATCCCACTTGATAAAACGCACGCATTAAAATTAACAACCGCTCTCTATCGCACGCCTGCTGGTCGCGTCATTCAAAATATTGGTATCGTGCCTGATGTGAAAGTGGAAGATTTGAAAATCGTGAAAAAACCGAATGGGGAAGACCTTGCTATGATTGAACCCATTAAAGAATATCAACTTAAGAACCACTTACCAGGCGCAAAAACTGAGGCATTGCCGGCAATCACTTCGGAATATAATGACTTGAGCCTTGCACACAATGATTTCCAACTTTATGAAGCACTGAAGATATTACGAACAGCATATATGCTAAATAATAATTACTACAACCCTACCAACCCGATGCCTGTTGTGAATGCGATTGCTAATAAAGAAAGTACACAATAGATAGAAGATTATTGTCGTCCGTGCCTTCCCTGCGGCGACATTATTCCCGAGCAGACTTGTCATTCCCGCGAAAGCTTGTCATCCCCGCGAAAGCTTGTCATCCCCGCGAAAGCGGGGATCCATTCAAAATAGATCCCCGCTTTCGCGGGGATGACAAGCTTTCGCGGGGATGACACGAAATACCTTAATCAAGAGGGGAATTACTTCCCTACTTGTCCCTTTGATGAAGGTGGGCATTCACAAGATTCATCAGATTTCTTGCAGCATTTCATTTTACAACACATCACGAAGTTGTAAAAAATAGCGATCAAAAATCCGAAGATAAAACCTTCTAGTAATCCCCATAAACCACCCATTAACCCACCCATCCATGTAGGCGTATAACCAGGATACATACTAGAAAAATCTTGTATAACTGTTGCCCCTACTCCCCACGTTGCAGCAATCCAAGCATAAGCAATCATAAAAAGACCTGACGTCACGCCGACCGCAATCCCTAAGGAAAAAGGACAAAGACAACCACCTTTCTTACCACCACATTTGCCGCATCTCATATAAACCTCCGTAGGAATGTGCTCTTCTATAATTAATTATAACCTGATAGCCTACTTTTATGCCAAACTCAGGTTAAAATATCAAAAAGTGGAGCTTTTCTGTGAATGAGTTTGAACCATTACGTGATGAGATTAATCAATATCTTAGCTATCAGCAAGTGACCTCAATTGAAAATGCGTATTTATTCGCCAAAAAAGCGCATGGTAGCCAAATAAGGTACACTGGTGAAGCGTATATTACGCACCCTGTAGCTGTCGCACAAATTCTTGCTCAAATGCGCATGGATGCACCAACCATCATTGCTGCTCTCTTGCATGATGTACTTGAAGATACACCCGTTAACAAACTTGAAATCTCAGAACAATTCGGTGAAGAAGTCGCAGACCTTGTTGATGGCGTCACTAAACTCACGCAAATCCATTTCGAAAATTATGCGCAAGCGCAAGCTGAAAATTTTCGTAAAATGGTGATGGCAATGGCAAGCGATATTAGAATTATTATCATCAAACTAGCCGATCGTTTGCATAACATGCGCACACTCGCTGGATTGCCACCCGAAAAAAAACGCCGTATCTCCCTCGAAACCTTAGAAATTTTTGCACCCATTGCCAATCGATTAGGTATGCATACTTTTCGTATTGAGTTAGAAGATTTAGGTTTCGCAACACTTTATCCCATGCGGTATAGAGTATTGAAATCTGCTATTTTAAAAGCGCGCGGCAATCGAAAAGAAATCATGGAAACAATCAACGAACAAATCCTGGCAAGTCTTACAAAAGCAAATATTACTGAAGCAACACTTACCCATCGCAGTAAACACTATTACAGCATTTATAAAAAAATGCATGAAAAGCATTTATCTTTTTCTGAAATTATGGATGTCTATGGTTTTCGCATTATGGTTGATACAGTGGATACTTGCTATCGAGTGCTGGGTGTATTACATAATCTGTACAAACCGATTGTGCAACGTTTCAAAGATTATATTGCCATTCCGAAAGCAAATGGTTACCAATCATTACATACCACATTATTTGGACCATACGGCATTCCGATTGAGGTGCAAATTCGCACAGAAGAAATGCATAAAACAGCAGAAAATGGCGTTGCTGCGCACTGGCTTTACAAAACAGAGAAAAAAGTTTTGCACGATGCACAGTTACGCGCACGTGAATGGTTAAAAAATATTTTAGAAATGGATAAGAGCGCCAAAAACTCTTTGGAATTTATTGAACATGTGAAGATTGATCTCTTTCCTGACGAAGTTTATGTCTTCACCCCCAAAGGACAAATCATTGAATTACCACAAGGTGCAACTCCTGTCGATTTTGCTTATGCGATCCACTCCGATATTGGAAATACTTGTGTCGCAGCACGTCTTGATAAACGTTTATCACCGCTTAATGCGCCACTTGAAAGTGGGCAGCAAGTCGAAATTATTACAGCCCCAGGTGCAAGACCCAATATTGCATGGCTCAATTTTGTTGTGACCGGTAAAGCACGCAGTAATATCAAACATTATCTAAAAAAACAGCAGCGTGAAGAATCGATTGTGCTTGGCAAACGCCTGCTTGAAAAAGCGTTACAAACTTATGATGTTACGCTTTCACAACTGACTGAACCCGTATTGAAAAAAATATTAGATCAAATTCATTTGGAATCTACGAACCATTTATTTGAAGAAATTGGCATGGGCAACCGCCCTCCTATTTTAGCTGCAAGACAAATTGCAACTTTATTTGATGAATTGACAAAGCAAAACAATCTTCATATCGCTTCCACTCATCCACTTATGATTAAAGGCACAGAGGGTTTAGTGATTAAATATGCGGTCTGTTGCAGACCCATTCCTGGCGATCATATTGTAGGGCTTTCAAAAACAGGTCTTGGCATTGAAATTCATTTATTAAATTGTCCGAATTTACAAAAATATCATCATACTGATAAATATATTTCACTTTTATGGGAAGAAAAAATTGAAGGTGATTTTCCTGTCGACTTAAAAGTAGATTTGATTAATCGCCGGGGAAGTCTTGCTTCGCTTGCTCATGTCATTGCTGATGCAGAATCCAATATCGAACATATTCGCGCCCAAGAAAGTGATCAACATCATTTTCATGTGGATATCACGATTGCTGTACGGAACCGCGTGCATCTTGCAAAAGTGATTCAAAAAATACGTAAGAGTAAGCATGTGTTGCGCGTTTATAGGAAGAAGCCTTAGGGTCTGTTGGGATCACAGCAGGTACCTCTTGTATCATGCGTTGTTGCACAAATCAAAGTTTGAATACCCTCTTTGAAAAGGCGTTGTTGCGTAAATCACCCCCTTTGGAAAGGCGTTGTTGCGCAATTCAGTATCGTCGTTGCTGTAAAGGTTAGGTAATTCGTTGATGAAGTGTATAAACTTTACAGCAACGACGACGCTGAATTACGCAACAACGCCATTTCAATAATCATTGAAGGAAGCCAATCACTCCCCTACCCTATCGTAAAGAAGTTTATAAGAAAAACGTTTAATCTATTACAACTCTACAAAATCGAACATTTACTAACCACTTCTTTTACCATATCAATCAGAAGCTCTCTTTGAGTAGGTACTCGGTTGCGAAACATTCGTGCTGAAACTGTACCGAATTGCTTATCCCTTTCTGCTTCTGCTCGGTACTCTTCCTTTTCTTTATCCGAAAGATAGGGTGAATAACGATCTAATAATTCTCGAGCGTTTAAATCTGCGCCTGCAGTAGTTCCATCTTTATAATAAATTGTAATCTCATACGAAGCTGGCAATACTTTATTGACAAAATTAACTTCTATTTTTTCAACTTCTTTTTCTACAGCTACGGTTTGCTCTGAAATCATTGTTTATTCCTTATTTAAAATTTTGTTTAATCTTTTTATCACTTTTTCTCGCCAAATTAAACATAAAGTGACATCAATAGGCGGTGATACTGATCCACCAACTATTATCCGTATAGGTTGCGCTAATTTCCCTAATTTTAATCGGCGTTGTTGCGTAAATCACCTCCTTTAGAAAAGGAGGTGATTTACGCAACAACGCCTTTTCAAAGAGGGTGTTCTCTCAACCAGAAACCAATTTCTCTTGGCCATGATACCACTTGCTAAAATATAAAAAAATCACGCTGCTTATCACAGCAATTCCAATTAAACTCATAGCAACCCTACCATAAACCAGCTGAAAAACCGATTCATTTTGCTGTACGCTAATCATGAATGAATCAGTAATCATTTTTGCAAATTGCCCAGAAAAATAACTAGCGAGAGCTAACGATATCGAAAAAACCCCCATGAACGTGCCAGCGAAACGTTTTGGAGAAAATGAGGCTATTGCTGTCAGTATGGGCGGGTATAAAAACACCTCGCCCAACCCAAGAAAAAAATTTCCAGAGACTATCCACTCTATTCCACAAGACCCAAATTGCTGTGCTTTCCATTCTCCTGATGCAAATAATAAAAATCCAACAGTTCCAATGACAAGACCAAATGGTACTTTTACCAATAAAGATGGTGAATACCCTTTTTTACGAAAAAAAACGAATACTCTTTCCACTATAGGTGCGCATAATATAAAAAATACACACTGGAGAGAAGCAAATGCAGGTACAGGGATGATCCATTTCATGAAATTCCGATTCACATAATGTTCAATAAACATGGTTAATGAAGAGTAAATTTGGAATACTGCAATATAAAATAGCAATAAAATAATGGTTAAGAGAAAAATAAAATGAATGCGTTGTCTTTCATGTAAGCTTAGCTGACGATACAATCGAAAAATCAATAAAAATAGCGGAATAATTGCGCTTAGTAAGATAATATTTAGCCAGTTGCTGTATAGCAAAAGCCAGAGAGAAATGACAATAAAAATAAATGCTATAATTTTTCCAAAATAAGGGTGGCTATTTTGAGAGAGCTCTTCACCACACTCACGGAAAAAATAACTTGAATAGTTGAAAAATAATACTAAAGAAAAGCAATTCAATAATGCACTAATTAAAAAAGCGTCATGCCATAGCCCTTTCTCTCCAAATATGCCATAAATCAATGGTGCCAATGCACCGCTAATATTTCCAGCAACACAACTAATTAAAAAACCTGATTCTTTTAAATATCTTTTTTTCTCATAAAGCATGCGAATCATCGTATTGCTGCTGGGAGAGAACAAACCAGCACCAACAAGGATACATGCTAATCCTACATTCAAACTAACAATTCCATGCGAAAAAATAAGTATTGAATTACCCATCAAACAGAGAGCTAATCCTAGCCTGCATGACTCCCATACACCAAGAAGTTTATCTGCTAATACGCCACCCAATAAAGACAATGCATAACTTAAGGCACCAAAAGAACCAACCAATGTAAAAGCATTTTTTTCACTTTGGGAAAAGTCATGCATTAAAAATAAAACCATGACCGCTTGCAAACCCCAAAAACTAAATCGCTCGCTTAATACGGCGAAGGAGACAAGATAAGCGCCAGTGAATTCCTTTAGATTGACGGTAGATTTTGTATAAAGCTTTTCTGTCACATTTTCTGCTGAATTTTCTATCATTCCCTACCCACTGAATCTTTCCAAAAATTTTCAAACCGCTGCGGGGCTGTTGGCAATTCAACACGCCTTAGAATAAATAACTTAAGAAGAAAATACTTCCTTCCCTTCACGCAGGGTTAACAATACTTCAAGTTGCGCATTAAGCACCACTAAATCTGCATCTTTACCGACATCGATACTGCCTTTGTGCGCATCCAACTGCAATGCGCAAGCAGGATAATAAGAAGCCATTTTAATTGCATCGATCAATGAACACTGTGTAAAAGTCGCCATGTTTGCAATTGCTTGTGGCATTTGCAACACACTGCCCGCGAGCGTGCCATCTTTAAGTGAAGCCACTCCGTTATTGACATAGATTTGTTGCCCACCTAATTCATATTCTCCATTCCCTAAACACTTGGCTCGTATAGAATCTGTGACAAGCAATATTCGTTCTTTTGATTTTAATCGATAAGCAAATTTAATCATGGCAGGATGTACATGCAAGCCATCTACAATTAATTCTGCAGCTACATCAGAAAGCAACAATGCAAGCAATGCGCCTGGCTCACGTTGATGTATACCGCGCATAGCATTAAAAAGATGGGTGGCTTGTTTTGCCCCCGCCTCAATCGCCAATAAAGTTTGGTCATATGTTGCATTCGTATGCCCAACTGAAACGGTAATATTTAAGTCTTTCATCGCTTTAATAAAATCAATGGCACCCGGTAACTCTGGCGCTAAGGTCACTCGTTTGATCATTTGATTGGAAACCGTTTGCCATTTACTCACCAATTTAGGATCCGGCAAACGCACTGCCTTCCCTCGATGAGCCCCTTTTTTTGACTTTGCAATAAAGGGCCCCTCAAGATGGACGCCCAAAATGGAAGCGCCTTCATCGCAGGGTACAAAGGATTTAATCGCCTCTAGTACTTTTTTGATCTGTCGGGTTTCAGCCGTCATGGTTGTTGCTAAGAACCCAGTCACCCCTTCTTTAGCAAGCCCCAGACAAATCTGAAGCAACGCCTCTTCGTTAGCATCCATCACATCAAAGCCTTGCAAACCATGAATATGTAAATCGATTAATCCCGGTATTAAGTAATGAGTATTTGAAAAATGATATTGTTTAGCGGGTAAATGATGTTTAATCATATCAGCAGGAATCAATGAATGTATTTTTTTCCCTTCTACAACTAATGCATGGTCTGCAATCCATTTATCATCATGTAAAATTTGCATGCCTGTAAAAATAACACGTTCCATCTCATATTCCTCTCACATGATTTTTAATTAATTGTATCGCACCTTTCGCTGGAGATAATTTACAGGGATGCAAACGCGCACGCAAAGATTGATGTAAATAGGGTTCAATGAAAGTTGTAATTCCACCCACTAAGGCATAAGCCAATGGTGTGGTTGAAGATTTTTCTGCCCGAAATAATGCAAAAGCAACTTCATCAATTGCATGGGCGGCTTGTTGTATGAGTTGAACAGCTAAAGCATCACCTTGTTTTGCATGTTCAATGACAAAAGGCGCAAAAGTTGCATAAGCCGTTGAATTCGCCGTATGAGCATAATAAACAATATGGTGTGGATTCCCCTCAAAATGTGCCAAAACCGCTTCCGTTAAACTCGAGTGTGGAAGTCGCTGATCCACCATACGCACGGTCATTTTTAAGGCCTGCAAACCCAACCATGCGCCACTCCCTTCATCATCTAAAGGGAAACCCCAGCCACTCACCCGTGTTGCCTGCCCCTGTTGTAATTGAAAACCAACCACACCGGTGCCTACGATAATAATCGCACCATCTTGACCATTGTGAGCCCCAAGACAGGCGGTATGCGCATCGGAAACCACTTTTAAGGTTTTAAAGGCGTGATTGGATTGTAAAAAAGCTTCATAAGCGGACTGGACTTCACATCCCGCAAGGCCCATTCCCGCATGAAAATAGCCATCAGCAAGGGACAAGGACAAGGGTGTTAAGATTTTGTTTATACATGAATAAATGGAATCCCATGACTGCTCTATGGAATTACGAATATTAGCAGCGCCACTACTCACCTCCCCAAGCAAAGCCCCCGATTCATCCTCGATCGCAACCGTACACTTTGTTGCACCCCCATCTACCCCGATAAAAAAATGTTGCATAAAAAGAAATTTCCTTTTATATGTTTAGAATGTAGTAAAAATTTTTAAAAAATAAAGTCTCACCGTAAAACATTATTAAACTTTTTTCTAACAAGAACCAGTGTTGAATAAGAGGGGTGAGTGATGGAAACAAGAATTGTTATTCTTGCCAAGAACAACAAATATTCGACGAAAATTATTTTTTATCCTAATGCTTTGAATGGCGCATTCAACAAAAAACAATCGCCTGAAAAATTGGCTAAAAAAATCGTCCATCAACTCCTTCGTTTAAATAAAATCATTATTGATCCAGAGAACTCAACCCCCTATTTTATTCCACGAATAATTAAAAAAAATAATGGTAAAATAGATGGAGTGTTGCTGCAGGATCGTCTTGAAAATTTTAGAGATATAGATATCAGTGAAAGCGAAAGTCATGCAACACTCGAGATTTCGCATGATGATCATACAAAACTCCAATACTCCACAGCAATCTATAAGTATATATCAGAACTTGAAGACTTGAAAAATAATGAAGCAGAGAGCTTTGTAAATAAAACTGAAGGTGGAGAAATCCATTTGCCTGAAATTCCACAACCTCAATTAATCGAATCACCCAAGACGCTTGATGAAATTAAAAATCTTTTTAAACAATCTTACGATAACTACGCAAAGCATATTGGTCATATCGTCACAGATTTGAAAAATCAAATTGAAACTATTGAATCAAAAAAATCGGAACTTAATGCCTTACTCAAAAAATCGCTCCCCGATCATTTAGAAACATCCATTCGTTCACAAATACAATTTTTAACTTCAGCAAAAACAAAAAGAGAAAACCTTCAAAACGGTCTCAAAAGATCTATAGATTCAGTTTTTTTGAATTTAACAAATTACACTAAATATAAACAACAAGAAACAAAGCTCTTATATATCAAAGAAATGATTGCATGGGGCAATCGCGTTGCAGCTCAAAAATATTATAAAGATAACATTCAAAACAAAAAATTAAAAAAAGAAGATCGAGATAAAAAAATTAGCCAATTCAACAAAGATTTTTTGTTGATCTCAATTGATCCAGACACTGGCGAAATGTCATCGCATGATGACTTACATCACTACTGCACGGATACTGGTACCACATTGAAAATGTTACAAAAGGACATGCAAAGCATATTAATTAAAGCATACGAACATAACACCAATAAAAGGCATAACCCACAAAAAGCTGAAAAAATAATTGATCAATTTAAAATAGTTGATTCCATTTTAAAGCAGCACGATAAAACATACGATGCCAAAATCAAAACGTATCAAACTTCACCTTATTATGAACTGGAATTAAGTCAAACCATTTTGGATGTTGAAACAAATTATCTTCAGGCTCTTCGAGACACAAAAACTGAAGCAGACCAAGCACTTGAAGATTTTAAAACTGGCAAGCAACTTGATCAGATTGAAACCCGCGAGACGATAAAATCGTATGAAACTGAAATGATCGCTATTAAGGATGCTTTTGAGAGGCTAAAAGTTAATATCTCAACCCACGATGCAAACTTAAAAAGTCAACTTGAAACCATGGAAGCACTTCACAAAAAGGTAGAGACACTGACTCTCACCGTATCAACTCTCATTTCTTCACTCAATCAAGGGTGTAATGAAATTGATAAGCTTTTGAAACAACTCCCAACTGACGATGATACGAGTAAACAGAGTTCCGTAGAATTAATAACAATCAGAAACAAGATCATTGAGCTTAACGAAACATTTACTTGCATCAACGATTATGCTGAACAACCTGATCAAGCTAAGTTAAATGATTTAAATCAATTTGAAGCAACCCTGAGTGAAATTGGCAAAAAAATCAGCCGTGAAAAAACGAGTGTCGAAAGTTCTATTACTCAATTTCAAGCCGGCCTTCAAGGAGAACTTGATGCTCACTTCAAATATTATGTTAAGCCAGATCAAGATCAAGTTGATGAGTTGATCGCTTACGGTAAGCTTAAACACTTGCCACTTCATATAAAAAATATGTCCACTGAAAACAATATTAATTTCTTTTCAAAAGAATATCCGAATGGATTTTCCAAGCAGGATGTAGAAAGCTACATCAAGAAACAACTTGCTGCATTAAAACAACCCGAACCGGTTAAGGTTGAACATCATAAAAAGAGCAAGATAAAAACGAAGAAAAAAGAAGATACTCACCCTGTTGAACCACCACCTCGTCAATCACAACTGACCACAAAAAACCTGAGGGAACATGATCGTCGTTCGCAGAACATTATCATTATTCCACAAGATAGACAGCGACCGGTTAAGATTCAGCATGAAAAAAAGCCAAGCTTTTTGAAACGCCATTGGAAAAAAATTCTTGTTGGCGCACTCATTGGGATTGGTGTTTGCGCGATCGCGGCAACGGGTGTGGGTGGCATAGCACTGCTTGCGGGTGGGGCAATCACCATTGGTGGCGTTGCCATCTCCAGTGGTGGTGTCATCGGTGGCTTAACAACTTTAGGTGGATTAGTCACCGGCGGCTTAGCGACTGGCACAACAGCTACGCTTGTTGGCGGTGCAACCATTGTAGTTGGCACCACCTTAACAACTGCTGGATGCGGTGCCGTTGCTGGTGCTGTACAAGATTGCTGTACACCATCCAAAAAAAACCGTCGACCGGAAGAGAAACCATTACTCCAGGACAACCTTTCGGATACTTCAGGCTCTCACTCAGAATACAGCATGCCTACGAATATTATACAGCAAAGCTCAAATAACACACCGCCACCTTCTCCAACAGGAAGTCCTCGTTCCGGTGAAGAACAATCTTCACCCACAGAAAGTCCTCGCTCTGGTGAAGGACAACCTTCACCCACAGAAAGCCCTCGCTCTAGTCATGAACAAACAACAGAAGATCTTGATCATGTGGAGGAACTCCTCAAGGGAGTAGACGAAAACATTCGTTTGGGCTCGAGTCCCGAGCTTCCATCTTTGAGAGCTAATAAAGCCATTCTCCATCAGCCCAAAAATACTGCTTACACCTCTGGGGGAAGACGGCTCGAAACACATCATGAAGACGAACAACAAGCAAAAAAAATTTGGATGAAGAAATAACGCTAACGCTTTAACATAGAAACAGGAATTTTTACTTCTCTCCCCTGTTGACTGTGTGAGTCCGCCTCCTTAAATGCATGCGCCAAAATCACTTCATACGTCACTTGTAAAAGAGAAGGCGGCACGTCATACTTCGTATCTCTTTCGATCATTCCACAAGCAGACAATTCTTGAATCAGTTTATTTTGATCTTGATAATGCAAGGTGCAATGATCTCTCTCCACCACAGGCCCGCTAAAACCTACCTGCATTAAACAATCACCTAAATCATGCATTTCAATTAAAATTGGTAAAAACGGTAATTTTTCCTTGCGCCACTCTTGCAGCGTATCTGGACCAAATGCAGTAAACATGAATGCCCCGCCTGGCCGTAAAACACGTCGGCATGTTTTTAAAAATGACACGATCGATTCTTGCCACGGTAATAAAAAATTAGCAAAGATCAAATCAAAAGAATGATCTTTAAATGGAAGATGATCGACATCCGCACAAAGCGATACAACAGCATGTTTTTCTTTTGTGTGCTGAAGCATAGCAAGTGAAAGATCAAGTGCAATCACCTGTGCCTCTGGATAAGCTTGTTGAAGTGCAGAGCTACCATCCCCCAACCCACAACCCACATCCAGGATGCGGGTAGGGTTCAAATGAAAAAAACGCAACCGTGTGAGCATTTCTTCTGACATTTCACCAAAAAGGATAGATGCATTTTCGTATTCTATTGGAGACCAATTCATGTTTTTAAAAAAACTCATACCCACTCATGCTCGTTTAAATGAATTATGGTGGCACATCAAGCGCAGTTTATTACCACCCGTTTGTTTACTCTGCCATCATTTTTTAGATGAACCTGATCCGATTTGCAAAGCATGTCAAAATGACTTACCCAAAGTCCCGCCGTATTGTTTGCAATGTGCAGAAGCACTACCTTCCACCCTAATTGATGCTTACATTTGTGGTCAGTGTCTTAAAAACCCACCGCCTTTTGATCGAACTTTTGTGCTATACCCTTATGAAACACCCATCCCGCACATGATTACACAGCTTAAATTTCATGGCAATTTTAAATATGCGCATTTTTTAAGCATGCAAATGATCTCAAAAATTAAACAGGATTGGTATGAAAATCAGGCTTTGCCTGACCTTCTTTTACCCGTACCTCTGCACCCACAACGTTTAATAAAACGCGGTTTTAACCAAGCACTTGAGCTTGCAAAGCCTGTCGCAAAAGCCATCAATCGTCCGCTTGATTTATATGGTGTTACACGAATTAAACCCACAATTGCCCAAAGTGGGCTCTCTAAGGTAGTCAGGAAACAAAATATAACTGGCGCATTTATGTCACAACAAATGTATCACGGCAAGCACATTGCAATCATCGATGATGTGGCAACAACTTTATCCACAGTCACTGAAATTAGTCATCTCTTAAAACAACAAGGTGCCAACATGATTCATATTTGGTGCGCTGCCCGCAGGATGATATAATGTGCCCCTTGTTTTTGAGAAGGTCATTTTATGCAAGAAGTTGCCATGTTTATATCACATCATGCTTTATTATCTTTTTCATTTGTTGTTGTCGTTTTCTTATTACTCTTTGTGGAACTAATCCGTCTAAGACGTAAAGTAAATGATTTAACTCCTCTAGAAGTCACCCAATTAATCAATCATAAACGCGGGCTTGTGGTTGATATACGCTCAAAAGAAAGTTTTCAACAAGGCCATATCATTGATGCTTTGCTGCTCTCTTCACGAGAAATTCGCGAAAACTTCAAAAAACTAGATAAATATAAAGAAAGACCTATTATTCTTGTTTGTGACACCGGGATAGAATCCCAAAAAATTGCCGCTATTCTTTATAAACGCGGTTACGATACGTATGCACTCTCAGGCGGTTTACGCGCATGGCAACAAGCAGAAATGCCTTTAATTAAGGAGAAATAATCATGGCAAAAGTTGTTCTTTATACCAAAGATCACTGCCCTTACTGTAAAATGGCAAAAGATTTACTCTCTGCTCGTCATGTCACATTTGAAGAAATTCGAATTGATTTGGATGAAAAAAAGCGTGACGAAATGATTGCACGCAGCAATAAACGCACAGTACCCCAAATTTTCATTAATGACCAATCCGTAGGTGGTTACGATGACCTTGCTCAATTAGCAAAGTCAGGTAAACTTGACGACTTATTAAAATAAACATTCTCAAACAAAAGGTAAATATCATGCAACAAACAAACGAAACCCAAACACCTCAATTTGAAATTCAACGTATTTTTTTAAAAGATTTATCTTTTGAAGCGCCAAATACCCCACATACCTTTACGGAAGAATGGAAACCAGAAGTTTCATTGAATCTGGAAACTAAAAGCAATCGTATCCAAGATAATACACATGAAGTTATTTTGTCCGTTACTGCAACAGTGACCACCTCTAAAAAAACAGCATTCTTAATTGAAGCGCATATGGCTGGTGTTTTTGTCATCAAAGACTTTCCAAATGAACAATTACATCAAATGTTAGGCAGTTTTTGTCCGAACATTTTATTTCCTTACGCACGCGAAGTCATTTCAGATATAGTCGTTCGTGGGGGATTCCCTCAATTGCTTTTAGCACCCGTTAACTTTGACGCACTTTATGCACAACATATGGAAAAACAAGGTACTCAAGAAGGCACCCAAAAAGCCAATTAAGGAACCGCGTCATGGAAGAACAACCATTGAAGCCGATTACAGTGTTAGGTGCAGGCGCATGGGGAACAGCGCTTGCTCTTCATTTAGCAAGAGAAGGACAAACGGTTTGGATATGGAGCATAGAAGTTTCTGAAATTGCCGCCATGCTCGCTGAGCGCGCTAATAATCAATTTCTCCCTGGATTTCCCTTTCCTGAATCGCTCAAACCCACAGCCAATCTTGCTGAAGCGGTTAATGCCGTCGATGATATTCTCATCGCTGTTCCTTCTGTTGGTTTTCGTGACACACTGAATATGTTAAAACCTTTGCTTGAGCAAAACGCCCGTATTATTTGCGCAACAAAAGGCTTAGATGCAGACTCAGGGCAGTTATTAAGTGAGATGGTTGAAGAATTATTTGGCCAATCGCATTCTTTTGCTGTTCTCTCAGGACCTTCCTTTGCACGAGAAGTCGCTGAAGGAAAACCCTGTGCAGTCAGCATTGCAAGCCGTGATCAATCTTTATTAAACGATTTATACCAGCGCTTTGATCGCCCCCATTTTCGCATTCAACTCAATCATGATGTCATCGGAACAGAGTTGGGTGGTGTTGTCAAAAATGTAATTGCCATTGCTGCTGGTATAGCAGATGGCATGTCGCTTGGTGCGAATGCAAGAAGCGCACTCATCACGCAAGGCTTACAAGAAATGATACTCTTAGGGCTTGCACTGGGCGCTAGACTTGAAACATTTACTGGCTTATCAGGCATTGGTGATTTAATGCTGACTTGCGGTGATGATCAATCTCGTAATCGTCGTTTTGGTTTAGCATTGGGCAAAGGACAAAGCTTTAATGATGCAGCCAAGGCCGTTGGCAAGCTGGTTGAAGGTAAACGCAATGCAGAGTTAGTTGTGATGCTTGCCGAGCAACACCACGTTAAAATGCCCGTGTGTGAAGCAGTGTGGGCATTGTTACAAAATAAAATCAGCACGAAAGAAGCGATAGAACAGTGTTTTTCGGGGTTTTAATTTGATAGGCCCTTCGAGACGCGCACTGCGTGCGCTCCTCAGAGCCTGTCCTGAGCTTGTCGAAGGGTGAGTTGTTTTTTCAAAAAAATCAGATTTAATCATACATCAGCTGATCAAGTGGCGCTGGTTCACCGCGTGGTGTGCCTTTCATTAATTCATTCAATACATCAATTAAACATAAAAGACGTAATGTATTGGGTGTAATATCATCAAAAACGACTTTAACGCCCAAGGGTGATCCTTCTGCTTCTTCAAAAGTAACACCGATACCATATCCTAAACATAATGAAGAAAGTTGATCTGCACGACGTGCAATCCCTGGCAGTAATCCTGTTGGAGAAAATACTTCATCCATTGTCATGGGACGGCCATTCAACGTGAATTGTCCATTCATTAATCTTGCAACTTTAATCATCATCTGTGAAACATCAACATTTGCCATTGTTAAGCCTCTTCTCCGTACATGAGAAAACTTTTAATTCTTCCACCAAGGTTGCGCGACTTTTCTTGGGCCGGCAACATAGGCACGCACCCAGCGTAAAAATACACCTGGTGTAAAACCAAATCGTTCAAGCAATGTAAAAAAAGCGATTGCAAAAAGTGCCAGAATGAAAGTCCATAAGCGGATGTGCAGCAATAATATTAATAAAGGAAACGTTGCCCGTGAATCAATGAAAAAAAATTTTACATTTCTTGCTGAATCACGCCAATGCGCCATAGAGATCCTTTGAAAAAAAAATCTATTTTACTATTATCACTAAAAACAAATGAGAAGGCGAGGATTTTGCCGGTTAACCCAGGACATCCTTATTACAAATTTTAAAAATTCGTGCAATAACGTATCACTCATAATTGCATCGTTTCGTGTATTAAGTTGCCACGTGGGTAAGCCTGTTATATGCGTAACCGTGTTATGTCCGTAACCGTGCTATGTCCGTAACCGTGTTATGTCCGTAACCGTGTCATTCCCGCGAAAGCGGGAATCCATTTTAATGAACAAACAGATACCGATCGGAGATTAATCACTCATGTTATGTAAAAATTATTATGTATACATCATGTCAAATAAAAAATATGGCACTTTATATACAGGAATAACAAATAATTTGATAAGACGCATTTATGAACACAAAGAAAGTTTAATAGATGGATTCACTAAAAAATATAAAATTCATCAGCTTGTTTATTATGAAATTCATGAAGATATTCACGAGGCAATTTTGCGAGAAAAGCAAATTAAAAAATGGAACCGTGCTTGGAAAATTAATTTGATTGAGCAAAATAACCCCCAGTAGCTTGATCTTTATTATGAATTAAATGGATGAATGGATCCCCGCCTTCGCGGGGATGACACGGTGACACAAGGATGACGCGAAGATGACCTAAGCATCAAAACGGGTAACCTTACTCTTTTCAAGTGCTTTGTCAGATTAGATCGGAACTAATGCAGATACACAAATAAGATGTTCATATTTTTGCAGAAATAACTATCCTTTTCATGTAATACTATAGCTCATCAAACTTGACTTTAATTCTTCATCTTGTTTCAATCTTTTAAAGATCACATCAATTCAGTACGATTTATAAAGGATGATTTTACATGCATAAGTTGAGTTTATTCGCGTTAATCGTACTCATGTTAAGCGCATGTGCATCACCCCAACCGCCCTATCCACAAGACACCAACCGAACAACCATTTCACTTGCTGAAGCATCTTATTCTGTTAGCCGCTCAATTGTCGATCTTGCAGAAACTGCGCAAGCTGCTCATCCTTTACCAAGCTTAGCGCCACCCCCTAGCCCTGCAACCTATGATATGGCTGGTCTTGCATCGATTGATTGGTCAGGGCCAGTCGAGCCACTCATCAAACAAATTGCAAAAGCAGCAGATTATCGCGTGAGAGTTTTGGGAACACGCCCAGCTATCCCCATTATAGTTACGGTCTATGTAAAAAATGCTATGCTAGGCGATATCTTGCGAGATGTTGGATATCAATGCGGAAGACGCGCATCTGTGGTTGTTTTTCCTGGATCTCGCGTGATCGAATTACGCTATGCAAAAAATTGAGAATGTTTCAGGGCTGTCATCAATAAACCAACGCTGTCGTCCCGCGCCTTCGCGCAGGACGACGGCTGTGTGTTGCGGTGTCGCTGAAACACTCTCGAAAATTAAACTTGGATGATACTGCATGAATCAGAAGTGTATTGTACTCTGCTTCTTTTTATTATTTTTATCAGCATGTGCATCTCGTCAAGTCAACTTAGACAACATCGATACCACTAATTTATCTCAACTAGAAGAAATCAAGGCGACTCCTACCTTATCTACTAAAACAGAAATTAGCATACTGAAAATCAAATCGTTGGAAGACATTGCCATGAGTCTTGGCGCACAAGGTGGGCTTGCTTGGACTTCCATGCAAATCAATACAAATTTAGAAAAAGATAGAAAATATCTTGATACCATTTTTAACTTTAGTGGCATGATGTTAAGCCATGGTGTCATTCCACCGGTTTTGGTTGAAGGCGATAATAGTTTAAATTTAGCAGACCCCAATACCATACGGGTTGCTGATAAAAGCTATAAAATCGTACAACAAGCCCAATTTGTGACAACGCCTCCGAATTGGCGTGAATATTTACTGATGAGTTATAGCAAGCCTCAATTACCTGATAAAACATTACTCCCAAAAACAAAAGAAGAACAAAAAGTGTGGAAAAAAAGTGTGAAAATGGGGTGGGACAAAGGCCTTCAACAAGGGCTTAGTATTTTTCAACAAAATTTAGCGCGATTAAAACGTGATTATCGCGGCATGATCACGTATCGCAAACTCTTACAAGAAAAAATGATTAGCCCACCGTTTGTCTCACGTACTGAATTAGGAATTACGGGCAACGGCAACGATATGCGTATCAATGACCAAGTCTTACGTATTGTTGAATTACCGAAATTACAAACCAGTGGTAAACATTGGAGAGCCGTGGTGGTGAAAGAACATGAATGAGTATCTGTTTCCGCAAGAACCGATTCGATTATCCATTGATACTGCAAATGAAATTCTCATGCATTGTGTCAAACAAGGGGCATCCGATATCACTTTGCAAACCGGCGAACCGATTATTGCTGAAATTTATGGTCGCTTACGCAAAGTGACTCGCCGAAGATTATCAAATACCGAAGTAGGCGATGTACTGAATGAAATGTATGGGCCCAACGCAACTTCACTCATCATGTCAGGTAAAGATATTGATACCCATTATGAAATACGGCCCAATCGTTCCGATCGTTATCGATTTCGTATTAATGGAACCGGCTGTCAAGTCGAAGGACATGATGGCATTCAAATTACAGCACGTACCATTCCAACAGACCCGCCTGCACTTGATACCATGCATTTGCCACAAGCGATTCTTGATGCTCTCACCCCCGAACAAGGGGTCGTGTATGTCACCGGGGCGACAGGTTCGGGTAAAAGTACACTACTTGCTTCCATTATTCGAAGCATTACAGAAAATGCTGAAAGTCATCGCAAGATATTAACTTATGAAGCACCTATTGAATTTGTATTCGACAATGTAGAAAAAATTTCAAGTATTGTCAGTCAATCAGAAATTCCAAGACATTTACCGAGTTTTGCAGCAGGGGTGCGAAATGCCTTACGCCGAAAACCGCGTTTGATTTTAGTCGGGGAGGCGCGTGACCCTGAAACCATTGGCGCCGTCATGGAAGCTGCCATGACTGGTCATCCTGTGTATACAACTTTGCACAGTAATAGTGTGGCAGAAACCATTCGACGTTTAGTGATTTCATTCCCTCCTGAAGAACGTCAAGGCAGAACGATTGATATTATTGAAACAGTCCGGTTAGTCATTTCACAACGTTTGGTCCCAACCGTTGAAGGAAAGCGAGTTGCTTTGCGTGAATATCTGGTGTTTGATGAAAAAATACGCGATATTTTGTTAGAAACAGATATTTTGCAAATTACGAATAAAGTCCGTCATCTCGTTCGAGAACAAGGTTGCCCGATTGAAAAAGATGCGCATGATAAATGGAAAGCAGGCGCTATTTCAGAACGGCAATATAAAGTGATTGCAGAACAATCGTTGAGAGAAGAAGAAGGATAAAAATTTATTTAGGGAAGATCACTCATTTTTTTCCGCCTATCTTGGCGCTTCCTTTCATCTCCGAAAGGCTCGCTTTATCGGCTTTCTTAACTGCCTGCGCGTGACTAGTCTGTTTAACCGCACCTTTTTGTCCCGCTTTAGCACCCGCTGCACCTTTCTCACTTGCGCCTTTCATTTCACCTAAGGCATGCTCTTCGCCATGCGCTTCACCTTGTCCGCCGATCCAGCGCACGACTTTTTCTGGAATCACATAAATCAAAGAGAAAGCTTTATTGACCACCGACACAATTAAAAAAACATAGATGGTTAAATAAATACAAAAACTCGTGATACTCGCTTTAGTCCACTCGCCTGTTGCGCTCCAGAAGGTTGTGTTGACAAAAGAAACCAGCACACTTGCAAGTATCATCGCTGCAATCAAGCCAAACACCATCAGGGTTGGCCGCAAAAAAACGTTAAATAATAACATGAGTGCAGGCTCAGCCTTGCCAAGGACTTCATGTTGCCCACTCGGGCTTAATATACCCAAAGCAACCAAAGGGCCTGCAACCATGGCTTCTATCGTTGAAATAAACCAACCAATCACACCAAAAGTAAAAATCGTATAAGGAATTAAGGGCACATAAACACCAAGCAGTGCCCCATAGGTAATTAACAAACCCAGAAACAACATTAAAGCAGGGCCGATGACCATATAAAGTGAAATAAAACCACCAGAAGTAGGCAATATGGCACCCGTCCCAATTGCAAATGGAGAAGTATAGCCAATAGAAATCAAGGTAATTAATCCTGTAAGTATTGCGCCAAAAAGTACATCATTGAATAGTAAGAGAGAATAACCCGCTATCGCTAAATCTTTTAATACATTTGTGATACCAGTATCTTTCACACTGAGTGAATCATTTGCATCTGAAACAGCTGTATTAATCGGGTCAGTAAACATACTTAAAATTTCATTGCTAGAGGAAAGCGATGCTGCTTGCCCACCACTTGAATCATCACCACTACTCTTCTTTGCAGAAGCTTTGACAGCATTTAAAAACCAACCTGCTCCAGAATAATTATTCCTATATTTGGTTGCCATCTCCCCAGTAGAAATAGGGTCCACTGAAAAACCTTGCGCTGCTGTATTTAAATTAGATGAATTTGTGCCTGCAACATCAAAATAATATCGACCCGCCATAATCCAACCATCATTTTTTGCATTTGCAAGATCAGTATCATCTAAACCACTTTGCGCAAGATACTGAATGTAGGTTGTTATTGCTTGCTCAAGCATACTTTTGTATTGATTAACAACCGTATTCATAAAATTAGTATCACCCAAAAGTGGTTTGATACCATCAGGCCAGTAAGCATAGATAACCAGAAAACTTGGTGCGCTTCCCAGATCCATACCCATACCCTGTGGAGAAAATAGCTGCCCCCCTGCACTGCTCCCATAACATTTTGTCATCTTAGCTCGATTGCAAAAATTTTGTATCCAATCTGGCGGGGTAGGTGGCGTAGCAGCAGCGCCCCCTTTTCCCAATATTTGTGATGCAACTGCAACATTAACTTGACTTGCTGATGATATAAAATAATTTTGGTACTCAAAATCAACCTTGACGTATTGATCTGCGATACTTGCAAATACTGGAATCACCGCCGTTAAAAATTGGCGCTGCCCTTTGCACATTAAACATTCTAAAGAATTGGCATCACTACTACATGCGGTTGTTTCACTACAATACTTTAAGCTCCCGCATACCCCACCTGGGCCGATTGAATAAGTTGTTGTCGTTGAATTGGTAATGTCGGGTGCAAAATCAGGAGTAGAACACCCTCCCTTTGCCGCACAGTAATATCCCGCACTAATTTGTGCTGGTGTACCTTCTGGAAGTGGATAATAAGCCGTTTTAGCACAAACTAAATCTTGGAAAAGATAATTCAAGGTAGTTGAAACACCGGTTGTTGGCACATTAATGCCTTGTCGTGAGCCAACGGATGCTGAGTAAGCAAGTGCGGTATTCCATACTGTGTTTGCAGCACCAATGCCTTGCAGGATCACCCACATCATCACAATTTGAATACTGGAATAACCAGAACCGGTGGGGACTAATGCTGCAATACCAAACACAGTGCGAAGCGGGATCCAGAGATTATTCCATTTTTTGCCCATGAATTCACCTTCATGAGCCGTCATCACCACACCAACCACCGTGACATACAAGACGATTAATGCTGCAATCACAAGAACAATCGCATTAAATGTTTTAAACATAGTAGAAAGGATGTTGATATCGACAATATCACTCGATGAGTTTAATAAACCATTCATTGATCCAAAAATTTGGCCAAGATAATAAACGGATTTATCAGAATCTGAGATGGTGAAAAAATTGATCATTTACGGCCCTCTGCACCGCCAAGAATAGATCGTTTCCATTCTTGAACTGTGGCGCCTAATTTTCTACGTCGGATTTGAAATGCCCAAAAATCGTATTTAAATGCTTGCGCTAAAAACAAGCCCGTCACACCAAGACCCAATAAAAATCCAAGTAAAGTCACATAATGAATAAGCAGATAAATACTATAAATAAGTGAAGCAAGAGAAAGGACAAGAAAAAATATTGCATAAAGACGAAAACGTAAAGCGGAGTGTTGAATATCTTCTTCTTTTAAGCCTAAACGCGCCATGGCTTGTTCAAAGGTTTCTTCATAAACAGGTGTTGGGGCTGTAACTAAAGACCGAAGAATACTCCAAATTGTTTTATTTTGATCTTTTAAAAATTCAAGGTCGATCCAACCTGATGGATAAAGAAAAGTTTTGCGTGAAAATTTAAAGATATCTCGGATGGCCATATCACATCCTTACAAAAAGGAACAATTAGTATTATTATCTTAAAGTAGATGGAAATACAACAAAGTGGATAGAACAAGGTTGTTCCAAGTTCAAACTGCTTCCCCCGCAGGGGGAAGATGGCACAAAGTGCCAGATGGGGGAATATTAATGCGCTTCTCTAAAATATCACTATTTTTATTTTTTCTGATGCTTCATTCATCTGTGTTCGCACAATCATTCTTTGGCACATCCCCAGAACAAACTCAAACAACACAAAATCCTCCCGCCCAGCAAAATGATTTTTCAAAAAAAGTACAATCTCTCAAGCAAGCACAAGAATCAGAGTTAAATCAAGCGGTCGATGCCATGAAAGGGCCACCTCTCCCGCCTCAAACCCTGCCTAATCCAACACCACCGCCGCAAAGTACCATACAGCAAAATGTTCCCCCCACAGAATCCCTACCGCCACCACCCCCTGCAGCATCTACACCTTCATCACCTCCGCCGCCCTTGGATACAAGCACTACCCAAGCTCCGCCTCTACCACCAGATTCAACCATGACAGCACCTGCAACACCACCACCACCTCAACCTGCAGAGACACCACCCCCTCCTATTACACAACAACCATTGCCTTCTCCTCCTCCGAGACAACAACCTTATACGGGTTTTGGTTCAGGGAATACTTCCCAAGAAAATTCGACTTCATCTGGGAAAAAAGGCTGGAATGTGCAATATTAGAATAATCAACACCCCAGACTAAAGGTAAAAGGAATGACTGTATGCGTTTACTCAATCGCTTGAAAAAAATTTCTATCTTTATTGGCATTTTATTTTTTAGCATACAAAGTTCAAGCCACGCACAAGAACAGCAATCTTCACAGTCCGATGGTTACCTCAAACTAATCGCTGACAACACATATAGTATTCTTGGAAAAATTAATGATATTCCAAAACTCTTAGATACACTCACGAAAATGGCACTTAGTTTTTTGAGTGATGAAAGCGACCCAAGTTCGAAAACGTCAAGCGTCCCTCTTATGCAATCTGACTTTACCGCTTTAGGTACATTATTTACTCAAAATAATGTGGTCAATCCAACCTTCCAACAATTTCAGCAACAATTAACCCTTGCTTTACTCGACCCAGATAAAAAATTCAGTGATGCAAATGGCTTGCTTGCCGCTCAACCCAATATAAACGACCTTGTCTATGCAACACTAATGGGATTACCCCCCGACCTGAAGGCAAGTGGTGATACGGAGCTATCTACGTTACTCAATACTGCTTCGTTTAACTACATCAAAAATGCAACAGGATTAACCATACCGCATATCCCACCTTCTTTTGGATGGAATCCAACTGATATTGTCACCAAACGATATGTGAGTTATTACAATTCTGTCATTGCAGCACAATCATTTGGCGCTTATGCGCTTGGACAAATTTATCAAGAGACGAGAAACAATAACCAAATGAATACCATTCAAACGAATTTACTCACAAAAGCGACAAATGCCGATTGGTTTGCAGGCATTACAACAAAAGAATTAGGAAAAATATTACGTGAAATACTGATGTTTGAATCACAAAATTATGTACTCATGTCGAAATTGCTTGAGACAGAGAAACAAATATTGACGGCACAAATCATGACAAACACCATCATGATTGCAAACAATCAGTTGAATGAAGCTTACTTATTAGGTAAAGCGCAAGGAACAACACCAAATATTTAAAAGGAGCGATCAATGACACAACTTGATCTTGCTGCATCGCATGCGTTCTGGAAAAATTATGATGATCCCATGATTTATCGCGTAATTGCATTCATGGAAACAGTTGAAAATTTTACTTTAGATGGCAATCCAGATCTTGAAGCAACCATCACTAAACTAGGAGATGCCTTAGCAGATTTGAAAACATTTGAACTTGGCAAAGAAAATCAGTTCGTCACCTTATGCTCACATCTTAAAACTTCACGAATTTTACGATTTCTACAAACGATTGATACGATTGATCCCGGGTCAGCTTCCAAACTACTTATGTATGCAGAAGAAAATAATAGTCCTGAAAATTTAATGGCTGGGTTATTTTTAAGACGAAACATTGTATTTGAACGTTTAAGATTATTAGCACGCGTTTTTTCTACAGAGCGTTTAACTTTAATGCTTAAAGTACTTGAACAAGATCATGGCTAAATCACAACAATATTTTAATGCCTATGCAAGAGATTTAATCATTGCCATCTCTATAAAAATATTGGGTTTGATTATCATTTGGATGATTTGCTTCAACCCTTCGCAGAATAAAAAATTAGACCATCTTGTTCTTGCTAAACATTTTTTATCTGAAAGCTTATCAAAAGATTAAAAATCCCTTGTTTTATTTCGATTTAAAATTACACAATGATGGTGAAAATATGATAATATAAGCCAAAAAACAATCACACAAAACAATTTTTAAACAGTAAAGAGGAATGTAGCAATGATGTCTCAGCAAATTGCCATCATCATGCCTGTGTTACAAGAAGATCCACGGTTAATGCCTGATCCACTCACCGGCATCATTCAAGGTATTTCTATTCTTAATATCGTTAACTCTATTAATGATCAAGATTATGAAAAAAATAAAGTGCCATCGAAAGATTTCCCCAATATAGAAATTACCGATATTGAATTAGATCTCTTCTTACAGAGCCAAATGATCAAACAATTTGATGTTATTACCATGCTGTCACATCAAAAACAAAATCAAGAGATATCTGAATTTCTAACTGCATATGATAAAAAATTTTCTGAATGTTTAAATGAAAAGGGCTATTTGATTATTGCCTATCCAAAGGTGGATGAAACTAAAAAACCTAACTCTTCCAACGTTAAACTGTTTCAACCCCCCATTACAACTGAATCAAAACTCTTTAAACAAGCACCAGTAGTAAATTTAGTCAATTTGCGAAAGAAATCTAGCCTATTGATTTTAAATAAAATAATTGAGAATAATGTATGCTACACTAAAAATGATGGGGCAGAGGAGAACGTAGATGAAGGCAATCAAGCTACGAAAGCAACGAGGAGTCGCGTATATTGAATATGCACTGCTGGGTGCGCTGGTTGCAGTTGTTGTTACAACTAGTCTATTTAGCCTGGGGGATGAGCTTAGCAATACATTTTTTAGTATTATTTTCACCTTAAATCCCGCTGGCGGCTAATAAGAGAAATATCTCATCCCCCTGTCAAGTTAACCCAATAATGCTCAATAACTAATTGTTTTATTTGAATTATTTTTAAACACCCCTTCATCAACATCTTCAATAGGTATGCTATAGTTAATACTGAATATACAAAAACGAGGAGAATGACAATGAAAGCGATTCGTTTACGTAAACAAAGGGGTGTTACGTTTGTTGAATACGCATTGCTAGGCGCCCTTATCGCAGTTGTTGTTGCTGTAACGATTACAGCACTTGCAACCGCACTTCAAGGTACGTTTAATGATATTATTGGTATTTTATAACAATAAGAAAAGAGGTAAGGACAAGATAGCATTGTTAACAATATCGTTTTGCTGTAGTCAGTGTGCTGTTAATCACGGAAAGATTAACAGCCTTTATTTTAAATAAAAATGCTTCTGTAAGTTGTTTTTGTTGTCGTTGTTTATCTTTAATATTTTCTTGCTCATATTTGAGCAACTCTTCGTTATACTTCAAACGTGGCTCAGATGAATAAGAGCGCGATAATGATAAGTAGTATTTTGCTTGATCTAATTGACCACTTAAGGCGTAAGAAATGCCTAGGTTATTTAATAAAGAAGAATTACGAGGTGAATACTTTAAACCTTTTTTGTAACATCCTTCAGCTATCTTGTAATGCGAAATATTATCTAACAATACGCCTAACCCATTCAATGCATGGGTATTACGTGGGTCGGCTTTAAGAAGCCTTTGATACTCTATCAACGCTCCATTGGCATTCCCTTGAAAAAGTAAAACGGCTGCTAACTTAGAGCCTGCTTGGCGGTTATTTGGCGAATAGGCCAATATTCTGCGGTAAGAAAGCACTGCATCAACCAATTTACCCTGCTTGACCTGCGTTTCAGCAACCTTCAGCATAATGGAATAATTTTCTGGGTCAGCTGCATACGCACGTTGATAATAATTTTCTGCATCAGCAAAACGATTTGCTTCTTTATATGCATCACCTAAACTCATGTACATACTTGATTGATCTTGTTTGCCAGGCGGTTTCTGTGTTGCACAACTCATCAAAAAACAGCAACAAATAAAAGCTAGAATAATCTTGTTTATGTTCATTGTTATTATCTCGTTGATGAAAAAATTTCCATGGCTTGTAAAAACGCCGGGCCAAGTAATACAATCAATAATGCTGGAAATATAAAAAGTACTAAAGGAATGGTCAATGTTGTTGGTAATCGCATCGCCTTTTGCTCAACTAAACTTAATCGCTCACTCCGAAATAATTCTAATTGCGCGCGCAAAGATTGACTCAACGAAGCGCCCAGCTTTTCACTTTGTTTAATCAATTGAACAAGTGTTCTTACTTCTTCCAATTCTATTCTCTCAATAAAATTATTCCAAGCCATATTGCGGTTAGGTAAAATATTAAGTTCTGTAATTAAAATAGTCGCTTGCTCACAAATTTCTGGATGCAACATCTCGAGCTCTTTGCTCACTCGCTCAAGTGCTTTGTCATTAGCAAAACCTGCCTCAATACAAATTAAAAAAAGATCAAAAAACTCATACAAAGATTTCTTAATTTTACTTCTATACGCTTTAATTTTTCTTGATAGATACATTTCTGGTAATCGATAACCAAACCACATCATCACAATCACAGTTGATGCACGCACGAGAAATGATTTATTTTCAAAAAAAGGCAAAAATAATATTAACATGATTGCTAAAAAAAACGAAAAAACAAATAAAATAAGTTCAACACTGAGAAAAATAATCAATGCATTTTTTGACAGCCAACCCGCATTAACTAAACGCTTATTTAACGTTTTGGTTGTATCCGCCTTTAAAAAACTTAAATAATTTAACAGTTTTCTAGAGAAAAAAATGTATTGCTTTTTCAAAGGAGTGAGTCGACCCGAATTTTCAAAAAATTCGCTATTGTTTTTTATATAAGATGATGTTAAACGCTCAAGACGTTGCTTGAGTGTAATATAATGTCGCATGTAATCGATCATGAAAAATAGAAAAACCACCATGACCAACATTGATATTAAAATAATTAAAAGCATATGTTTCCTATCGTTAGGGATTCATACGGTAAATGTTCGGTTAACCCGTTCGCGCTCTCGAGCACGCGTAGCGTGCGTCTTAAAAGCGTGAACTACAATATTAATATTACCCCTCGAGACGCGCACTACGTGCGCTCCTCGGGGCGAACGGATGACGGGTTAACCGAACATTTACTTCACACATCAATTTTAATCAGTCTAAAAATTACGATACAACCAATCAATTCGCTAATACCACCAATGATAAGTAACTGACGTCCAACTGGTGTTGTAAATAAAAGATCCATATAATCAGGACGAATTAACCTCATAATGCCCATTAATATAAACGGCAACAATACTAAAAGAAATGCGCTAAAAATCCCTTCTGAAGATAGCGCTTTAATTTTCAATTGCATCAAACGACGTTGACGCAACATCACCATTAAACTTGTCAGAATTTTAATAATGTTTCCTCCTGTTTCTTGTTGCACCCCTAACACAATCACGAAAAATGAAAAATCAGGAATTTTTAAACGATTGGAAACATCTTTCACTACATTAAGAAAATCTTTTCCTAATTCATATTGTCGTGCAATATTTCTAAATTGTTTGGCAACAGGTCCTTTTAATTCTTCTCCAACGGTTTTAATGGAGTCTGTAATGGTTCGACCCGCCCTTAAACTTCGGATAACCATTTCAATAACATCCGGAAGTTGTTTAATAAATATTTTTTTGTAGCGATACCAACGAAATGCTTTAGCAAAAAAATAGCTTGAACCAATCAATAAAAAATAAATCGTTATTTTCGTAAAAATAGAAGCAAGTGATCGATTTGTTAAAAAAATATAAATTGGAATAATTGGTATTAAACTGATTAAAATAATTTTCCAAATATGTTCACGAAGAAAAGAAGCTCGTTCGATTGGTTTTGTAATGGTAGGGTTTGCTTCAAGTATGCTGTTTTGTCTATTAATGATTTCAATGCGCAGCTCTAAACGTTGTCGCTTCATCCGCTCAAAAATTTGGATAATAATAATAACTGGAATAACAATCAATAAAACCAGAAAAATGATGACAATACTAACTTCTATTGCATCCATAATATTTTAAAAAATCTCCATTAAAGCTTTATCTAAACCAAACTGTGCAGCACGAGGTAAAAAAATGGGTTTATCTGTCACGGGCTCGAAATCACCAATAATATCATTGGTGCCCTCTTTCATGGTGTATTTAAACTCAAACATATTTCTGAGTTTTAAACCACCACCTTCAATCTCTTCAATTTCAGAAATTGCAACGATTCGACGTTTACCATCTGGCATTCTATTGATTTGTACAATCACCATAATAGATGATGCGATTTGATTCGCAATACTTTCTGTGGACATACCAACATTGGCCATAGTGACCATATTAATAAGGCGAGTTGGCACTTCCATCGGTTTATTAGCATGAATGGTACACATAGAACCATCATGGCCTGTATTCATTGCTTGCAACATATCGAAGGCTTCTGCACCACGCACCTCACCCACAATAATGCGATCAGGGCGCATACGTAAAGCATTTTTGACTAAATCACGCTCTGCTACGGCACCAAGCCCTTCAATATTAGGTGCGCGCGTTTCAAGACGGACTACATGATCTTGCTGCAATTTTAATTCGGCTGAATCTTCGATTGTAATGATACGTTCATTATGCGGGATAGCACGCGACATGGCATTTAAAAGTGTTGTTTTACCAGAGCCTGTTCCGCCAGAAATAATAATATTCAAGCGGCACTTCACTGCAATAGTGAGTAATATGGCCATTGCCGCTGATAAATTATTTTGAGAAACCATTTTACCTAATGTAATTGATTGCTTGTTAAATTTACGAATCGATAAAATTGGTGAATCGAGTGCAAGCGGTGGAATGATTGCATTCACCCGACTACCATCTTTAAGGCGAGCATCAACATAGGGTGTTGTTTCATCAATTCGCCGACCTATTTTAGTCACAATGCGTGAAATCACATTTAAAAGATGTCCACTATCACGAAAACGCACACTACTTAATTGGAGCTTCCCAGCACGCTCTATATAGATGCGATTGGGTGCATTGACTAAAATATCAGTCACCGATTCATCGGCCAATAAAGGTTCAAGCGGACCTAGACCTGTAATTTCATCCAAAAGCATGCTTTGCAGCAATGTTTGCTCCAGATGATTTAATTGGATATGAGATTCATCTAACACACGACTAATAATTGGCGATAAATAAACAACCAAGCGGTCAGTACTCATATTTGATGCTTCTTTACTATCAATTGCATCCATCACAGAGACATGCACACGATAAAGTGCATTATAAACTCGCTCTTCGGATGCGGTACTCACTAAAGGATATCCGGGTTTGTGAGAAGGTTTAGGATAATAAATATCCCCAATCAATGGCGTGCGCGTCGCCTCCATCTCAACCAAAACTTTTTTAATTAAATAGGTTTTATTTTCTTCATCAAAGGGTATTTTTTGTTTATCAGTGAGATGCTGCAATACATCACCAATTAAAATATTAATGCAATCCGAGCGTTCAGGCTCAGACAAAAAGCCAATAAGATGCACTGTCTGCCTAATTAAACGATCTTCTTGTTCTTGCGTCAGTGAAGAAGATGGCGGTTTTTGAGTATTCATTTACGCTTGCTCCTCCATTTTTCAAACCAAGATAATTTTTTAACTGGTTGTAGCTGTGGATACAATTCTGTAAGCAATTTTTTTAATTGCACAGTATATTCATGATGGGAATAAGTTTTTACAAATACCTCTCCAGCATCCATTTTTTCAAACATACTTGCTTTACAATAGGGCAGTGTTGCATCTACAGGAGCTTCCACTGATTTTTCAAACATTGATTTTGAAATGTCGCTTTTGTGAGGAAAAACATCATTAATAATAATTTTATTCTTGAGATGCGGCATATAAGTTGCGAAAAATGTTTTCATATGCAAAAGATTTTGTATTGAAATAAGTGAATAATCCGCAACAAAAATAACTTTATCAGCAGCATTTAAAATAGTTTGGGTAAACATAGAATAAAATACAGGATTTAAATCAGCATAGATAAAATCAAATCGCTCTTTTAAAAAAGTCACCAATATTTTAATTGATTCTTGAGAAAAAGCTATTTCTTGTTCCAAAGCTGCTTGGCCGGTTAAAATAGAAAAATTTTCTTCTTTTTGTATGAGAATATGTTTTAAAAATACTTCATCAAGTCGTTCAATTTCAGTTAGAGCTTCATTCAATCCCATATTACGCACAAGATCAAGCAGCAAACAAATTGTGCCTTGGTAAAAATTAAAATCAATTAAACATACTTTTTTTTGAAAAAATGAAGCGGTAAGCCAAGCAAAATTAGTACACAGCGTGGATACACCAATACCGCCTCTTACACCCAGCACAATGGTAAATGGCTTTGATCCAAAATCTTGAATATCTTGTGCAACATTTGCAACCATCCCCATGTTAATTGCATTACGCAACACATTTTCTTCAACAGGCAAAACCAAATAATCAACCACACCCAATTGTCTTAATTTTCTAAAAATAGAAACATGGTCTTCTTTACCAATGATGATGATCCGTATTTCAGTAGGGGCGTATCCCATTAGTGATTTAACGTCTGCAGATAAATCTAATGATTGAGACAATTCAAGTACTAATAGTAAAGGCTCAACACCGCTATTAAAAAACGCCCGAACAGAAGTGAGGTCTCCCGTCTGCACACATGCGTGCGGAATACCCATTTTTGCTGCAATTTGGACCAAGTTCGAACGCAAATACTCATCTTGAACGAATGCGACCCATTTTGGATTGGGCCCAAGTAAATCAAGATATCGTGTATCAGTATGCATCATACTTCGCCCAATCCTTGGATAAATTCAGTACTACTTTCCATATCTAATTTTGATTCAACACCTTCACGATAATTTTTAACACCAATTGCAATGCGACTACCTTCCGTACCATTATCGCCTGGTGTTGCTAAGAAATCCCATGGGTCGATGACCATCTGAGCAAGATTGTAATTCGTCGTGCAACCAAAATTTGACCCTATGCTTTGCACACTAGGCGGCCAAGTGTTATTCGGACAATGTTGAACATAAAGACGGACTTTACCTCTGACCAAATTCACACAACGAGTCGTTTCTAAATCTGCAGGTAAAGTTGGTTTAAGACGAACGGGTTTGTAACCAAGGCGTTTAATTTCTGCTTTAATGGCATTTACTCGCGCTTCATTTAATAGAATATCACGTGAATTGCTTGCACAAACGGAAACATAAATAGGTGTATGACGTCCTCGTTTATAGACAAAACGTTTGATTTGTTTTTTTTGCGTTAAAGTTAATGATGAGCAACGATAAGGAAAAACAATGGTTTGACAAGCTGGTCCGCAAACAACTTGAATGGGATTCCGATTCCTTCCGGTCCATACTTCTTCATTGGGTGTACAGGCCATTATCAAGCATGAGAGTAATATCAGCCCTGCGATATTTTTAATATTTATTTTTTGGAGCAACTTCATATAATTCACCTTCAGTCCAAAATAAATCCTATGTTTTTTTGATGCGTCGGGTAACTGTATGAAAGCGTAAGATCTGCATTTGCATTATCCGTTGGATAGAGGAATGCATCATTTCCTACAGGTTGAACGATGTAAGGTGTCACAATAATCACAAGCTCTGTTTCATTTCGCTTAAATCGCTCTGACCTAAAAAGTTTGCCCAGCACAGGAACTTGTGAAATACCCGGAAGTTGTTGAACGATTTTGTTAGCATTATTTTGTAAAAGACCTGCAATCGCAAAACTTTGACCGCTATTTAACTCAACCGTTGTTTGTGCACGTCGTACAGATAATGATGGAATAACAAAACCATTAGTCGTCACCGCCCCTTCCGTGGAAAGTTGGCTCACTTCTGGACGGACTTGCAAATTTATTTTTCCGTTTTCTAAAATAGTAGGCGTAAATGCAAGTGAAACTCCAAACTTCTTAAACATAATGGTAATTGCATCATTCCCTTGCGGGACTGGAATCGGAAATTCACCACCAACTAAAAATGATGCCGTTTGGCCTGTTAATGCTGTTAAATTGGGCTCAGATAAAACCGTCACCAAGCCATTTCTCTCAAGAATGTTAACAACAAAATTTTCTAAATTAAAATTACCACGATTGGTTAACTTTCCTGCAAATTTTACGGTATTAAAAATGCTGCCATCGGTTGGAAATTCACTTGGGAATAAAATCGGGTTAATTGTAAAATTTGTATTATTTGTTGTGAAACCTGCTGTCCAATCAATGCCTAATGCGCGTATTGCTTCTCGGCTCATTTCCATGACTTGCACACGCAAATTAACTTGTGTTGGTGCTGTCACATGTAAAAACGTCAATACTTTTTTAGGATCGTTTGTGAATTTTTCTGCGATACTTCTTGCATCTTCTGCTTGCGCACCGGATTTAACCGTACCCCGTAAAATAATATTTTCACCTGTAGAAATAATTTTTATACGATTACCAGGAATAACTTCATTTAATATCGATTGTAATGAGCTTATCCCTTGAATCACACGAATGGTATAGCGAAATAATATTTCACCTTGCTTATTCGTCACATATAACGACGTTGTCCCTAATCTTTTAGTGTAAAGATAAAGTAATCCAGGTGCTCTTAAATGAAAATCAGCAATGGAAGGATCAGCAATAAAAATTGTGCCTGTATTTTTGCCTACTCTTAATAACATGCCTTTGTTCAATTCAATATTGAGTGTACTGGTATTATTACTGTTCCATTGCGCACTCAACAGAATGCTATAACAAGTCACGACAATAAAAATAAAATAGCAAATTGACTTCTTGATTGTGCTATAACCCATGATTAATTGCCCTTTCTTGTGTTTCGCCATGAATCAAAGTCACATCTTCTTGTGCCGCATTAATCGATTGAATTTCTTCTCCTGGCAATGTCAAACTCAGCGATAAAGTACCAATAGAGGTTGCTGCCGCTAGAATTTCTGCTTCTTTCGGCGTTACTTCTAACGTTACACGGGTAGAACTCGAATAAGAACGAGATATTTTTGAACTCACCGCACTACTTTCATCGTATAAAATAGCTTGATCTACTGCGATCACTTTTAAATGATGTAAAATTGTTTCACTAGCAAATTCTTTTTTGGTTCTGGAGGTCGAAATGTTATACGTTAAAATGATATCCACCCGATCACCTGGTTTGACTAAACCAGCAAGGGCAGATGCAATGCTAATATCAATGGTAAATGCACGCTTGCCAGGTTGTATGGTACGAGTCAATGCACTCACTTCACCTTTCGGAATTAAAGCAGCTAGCGTGATGGGATAGCCTTCATTAATATTTTGTTTGGTGATTGAACCAATAATATCTTCTATTTTCGTTTCATCTTCTGTCAGAAACAAAGGTGAGAAAGCTTGTTTGGGCCATTTTATCCACTTCATGTCTGGTGATTTAAGCGGTGTCCCTGCAGGAATATTTCTGGTGGCAACAAGCACTTTAATCGGCTTTTCTACCGTTGGTTCCGGCGTGCGACGATGATAAACATAAAGGATGATGATGAGGAAAATAGCGAAAATTGCAATAAGAAGGAGAGATAATTTTCCTAATCTATTCATAGCACTCCTTTACTACTGCCATAAAAGCGTCCGATGCAAAATGCCGTTTTAGTCTATAATTACAAATGAAGCTAATATCGTTGACAAAAAGATAAGCTATTGAATTTAGTAACAAAAAAAATAATAAAAACAATAAAAATGAGAAAATCTTCTGTTATTAATTCAATAACTTACCTATGTAAACGATTTACTAAGCAGCATATTTGAGATCATAACATGAATCTTATGAGCATGAAAATAAAAGAGAAAGGGGCAACAGTCATTGAATTTGCGATCCTGTTGCCTGTTTTTATTATGCTCATCATGGGAGCCATTGAAATTGGATGGGCATTATATGTGCAGCATGCACTTGTTGATGCCGCACGAGTAGGCGCTCGTATCGCTGTTACTCAGCAAGTCAGTGAAGAGTCCATTCGCACAGATGTAATAGAGTATATTCAAAATTCAAGTATTAATGGCACACCGACGATTACATTTATGCCTTCACCGGTTTCAGAGCAATCATCAGGTTCACTCATTACTGTTACGATCGATTTACCTTTTAACAGTGCAACCATTTTACCAACACCGCTTTTTTTACAAGATAAAATATTATCAGCACAATCTTCAATGGCGAAAGAATATTAACGCCTGTCGTCAGGATAACACCGGGGATTATACTTACTCCACATTCTGGACTTGTTCGCGCACTTGTTCTATCAACACTTTCATTTCAACCGCAGCATGAGTCACGATAGAATCTGTTGATTTCGACCCTAAAGTGTTTGCTTCTCGATTCAATTCTTGCAATAAAAAATCAAGTCGTCTTCCTACAACACCACCTTGATGAAGAATACGCTGCATTTCATTCAAGTGTGTTTCTGTTCTTTCTATTTCTTCTGACACATCTATTTTCTGCAAAAATAAAAGCATTTCTTGTTCCAGACGACCTGGATCAAGTGTTAAATTCGCCTCTGAAAAACGCTTCAGTAATTTTTCACGCTGTGTTTTTGCAAGGCCAGGAAGTTGATTTTTGACTTTTTCAAGTTCATCTTGAATAGCCGCTATGCGTTTTAAAAATAATTGATTTAATTCATTTCCTTCGCGCTCTCGTACCGCAATTAACTCTTTTAGCGTTTGCTCCATCAACTTCATAAATGCATCTTGAAGCACTTTAGTGTCAATTTCTTTTGCTTCCAAAACACCTGGATATCGTAAAATATCAGTGGAGGAAGCGACAACTGGTTGTCGCATTAAGTGAGCAATAGTTTCACTCGCAACACACAATTCTTTCACAAGAATTTTATTCAATTGAAAATAATGATCTGATGTATGAGAAAGTTGATATTTCAACGTACATTCTACCTTACCGCGGTTTATGTGTGATCGAACATATTCTCGCATCGGCATTTCTAATGCGCGTAACACTTCTGGTAAGTAAAGAGAGACTTCAAGATAACGATGGTTAATGGAACGTATTTCACAAGTCAAATAACCAATATCACTTTGATTTTCCTTTCTTGCAAATGCAGTCATACTATAAATCATGAATTATGCTCACTCAAAGTTTTTAGGACGTGTTTACAATTGAGCACTAAGCTTTTGTTTTTAAAAAGTAAAGCGCAGCGAGACGGAGTCGAGCGAGCCATTTTTAAAAACAAAAACTTAGTGCTCAATTGTAAACAAACCTTAGTTTGAGAATGTTTATTTTTCACTAAAATGCCATACGCCATTCCAATCCGGTTTAGGATAGGCTTTAAATTGTTGACAACGTTTAATATAGGTTATAGCAACGGTATCATCTGGGTAAACTTCCAAACATTGATTAAAATACAATAATGCTTCATCGAACCTCCCCTGCTGATAGGCTGAAAAACCATTATGAAATACCCGTTGATAGGCAGCGATATCATACGGTAAATCCTCCTGTTTTTCAGCTACTAATTCATAAATAGCCGTCACTTTTTCTTTCCCTTTTAAGGTGACATGATCAACCAATCGAAGAACCATATTATTTTTTATCCGCTGATAAACGGGGTCTGTCACTAAAATAGAGGTGCCGTAAATTTTATTCACATCGACCAAGCGACTCGCTATGTTCACTGTATCACCTAAAGCAGTATAGTTTAATCGTTCAGATGAACCCAAATTGCCAACAATTGCCTCACCAAAATGAATGCCAATTCTTGTGAGAAACAATGGTTTATTCTCTTTCGACCAATTTGCATTTAAAACGGCGAGCCTCTTCATACAGGCAAACGCAACTAATGCCGCATGATGACAAATGTTATCCACTTGAATAGGTGCACCCCAAAAAGCCATGATCGCATCCCCTATATATTTATCGACTGTTCCATCTTTTTCGATAATGATATGGGAAAATGCATCAAGATATTCACACAATTGCTTCATTAATTCGTTTGAATCAACTTTTTCTGTGATACTTGTAAAATCTTTGATATCAGAAAAAAAGACAGCAAGCTCCCGTTTTGCTCCACCAATATGTACGTCCTCACCTGTGCGAATGAGTTGTCGCACTAAGGTTGAAGGAACATATTTTTGAAATGATCGCAGTCCTTTTTTCATTGCATAAATTGCATCAGAAATATCTAATACTTCTTTGATGTGTGAAACCACTCTACCATCACCTTCTAAATGAAAGTTTTTTATCTGTTTTGTTTCTTTAACTAATTTTTTAATGGGTACAACAATTTTTGTGACAAGATGGGAAATCAGTAAAATTCCCATCACAAAAACAACAAACGCTGTTAAAAAATATATCCAACCGATGATATAAATTTCGCCCGTAAAATCATCCGTGCGATCAATGACAGCAATCAACCAACCTTGATCAGATAAAATCGGAATGGATTTAAACGTTGCTAGATAAGAAACACCGCCTTGATCGAATTGAAAAGTAGGTTTTGCCTCCCGTTGAAAAACAGTAAATGCTTCCTTCACCCACGATGTTGCCATTGAATGTTGAACAGGTTCCATCGGGCTTGCTTGCTTACGCAGCACTGAAAAATATCCTTTATGTTGAGCAACAACAACCCGAGCTGAACGATCTAGAATTAACACTTCTCCTTTTTCACCCACTTTTTGATGCTCAATAAAGCTTTCCAATTGATCTAACCTTACATCAATACCAAAGATGCCGTAGGGTTTGCCATCATCATCATAAACAGGTGTTGCAACACTAATTCCTAAAAAAGGTGGATCAGAAGGATAGGCATAAACAGGTGTCCATATTGTTTCCTTCTTACCAAACGCCATGGCAAACCAAGGTCGACTTTTATAATTAGACGGTTTTAAAATATTTTCTCTTTTTATTTCACGGAATTCTTTATCTCTATAAATAACTAAACTCTTGAATGATGAAGCATATGGATTGATTATTTCAGTTAAAAATTGTCCATTTTTTTCTTTTTGCGCATAAACGACATTGCCTTTTGTATCTGCCCAATACGCGGCTTGCGCTAAAGGCAATCGGTCGAGCAAATTAATTAAGTAATGTGTTGTTTCCTCTTTACTGCCGACATCAACCACTTCTTCATGAATATTTTTTGCTGACCATTGACTTGCAACCATGATTGGATGCAGTTTTAAATCAATTTCATGTAAAACAACGCGTGCTGTAGTGTCCATCAATAGCAGCGCCGCCCTCGAAACAAGTGAGGTCATGTAGAAATAAAAAACACTTCCAATGATGAGCAAAGTAATTGTGAATAAGACGATGAAAATAGAAAGCAAACTAAATCGTAGAGTAAAAACAAGATTACTGAAATAATTTCTCAGATAGTTAATCATCCGTCCTCATGATTTGCTTTTAATTAGGCTATTTACAATTGAGTAAATGTTCGGTTAACCCGTTCGCGCTGAGGAGCACGCGTAGCGTGCGTCTCGAAGCGTAATGTTAATATTACCCCTCGAGACGCGCATCCTTCGACAAGCTCAGGAGCGCTCCTCGGGGCGAACGGATGATGGGTTAACCGAACTTTTACTCAATTGTAAATAGGTCCTAAGCTTTCTATTCCTTTTCCTTGTAAACGCTGCCTCGTTTTTTTAACATCGGCTTCACTCAAAAAAGGGCCGATTTGCACACGGTAGAGTTGATGTGCCGTATTGTGTACTTTTGCAATCACTGCATGAAATCCTTGTTTTGAAAGATATGCCCGATACATTTTGGCCTTTAAAATATCTTTAAAAACGCCCACTTGAATAATATATCCCTTTTCCGGCATTTTGCGAACATAGGTTTTCATCATTTCATCTGGATTGGATAAAAATGAACTTGGGTTTTTTATTTCTTTGCGAAGCACATTGTTTGATGTTGCAATTTCTAATGCAGGCAATGCTGTGTAAAACTCAAAACGAATATCTGCCACTTTGGTGCTTTCTGGAAGAACAAGTTTTTTTACGCTTAAAAATTTTTGATGTAAACGACTTTCTCGTGTTTTCGTCCAAGTCATCATACGAGAAAAACTTGAAAAAGGATTAATAAAATAAATCACAGACAATATAATTAAAATAACGCCAAAATAGATCACTACTCGAACACGCGATTTTCTATGTCTTTTTTTTGTTTTCCCTGAAAAATGGTTCATGAAAAAATGTCGTCCTTTTACATTTCTTCTTTCGCCTCAATTCTTAATAATGAGAAACCATTCGCTAACGTTTGTTTCACTGAAGATAAGAGCGTTAGGCGCGCATTTCGTAATGCATGGTCATCCGTCAAAAATTGATGTGCGTTGTAATAACCATGAAAATCTGCAGCTAATTCACGCAAATAGGTTGTCAGCAAACAAGGCTCGTAATTTAACGCAGCTCTTCTAATCATATCAGGATATTGCGATAAAGTGTTTAATATTTGTTGTTCGTGCGGTTCAACTAGTAATTGAAGATGAGATAATCCTTGCGCTTCATCATAGATAATCTCACGTTCTGCACATTGCCTAAACACACTGCAAATACGGGCATAGGCATATTGAATGTAATAAACAGGATTATCATGCGATTGACTCTTGGCAAGGTCTAAATCAAAGTCTATGTGCTGTTCCGCCTTGCGCATGACATAAAAAAATCGTGCGGCATCGCTCCCTACTTCTTCACGCAATTCGCGCAAAGTGACAAAATTTCCGCCTCGTGTAGACATTTGTACTTGTTCATGACCCCGATAAAGCGTGACAAATTGAACCAGCAAATAAATAAGGCGCTCAGGATGGATACCTAAAGCCTCTATTGCTGCTTTTATTCTTGGTACATATCCATGATGATCTGAACCAAAAATATCAACCACTAAATCAAATCCACGTTCAAATTTATTTATATGATAAGCAATATCATGGGCAAAGTAAGTTCGTTCTCCGTTAGATCGTACGATCACTCTATCTTTTTCATCGCCATAATTTGTCGATCTAAACCACAATGCACCTTCTCGCTCGTAAACATCTCCATGTTCTTTTAATTGAGTGATGATATGATCGACTCTATCTGATTTGATGAACTCACGCTCGGAAAACCATTGATCATAATTCACACCGAATTCAGATAAATCATTACGAATATCTCCAAGAATTGCAGCAAGACCAAGATCAAACACACTCACATAGCGATTGCCTAAACACTTTTTTGCTCGTTTGATTAAGGCATCAATATAGATTTCTTTGTCCCCTCCATCAGGCTCATCTTTAGGTAAATCTACCAATAGATCAGATGAATCGATTACAAACTCATCGTGATGTTTCGCATAGATTGCTTTCGCAATGTCAATAATGTATTCCCCGCGATAGGCATTAGCAGGTAACATGATATCTTGTCCCAAAAGTGCAAGATAACGCAGCCATATACTCACAGTAAGGATATCCATTTGACGGCCTGCATCGTTAACGTAATACTCTCGATGCACCTTAAAACCAATTGCTTCAAGTAAGTTCGCAACAATATCACCCAATGCAGCATTGCGTCCGTGCCCAACATGCAAGGGTCCTGTTGGATTTGAAGAAAGAAATTCGACTAAAATTTGTTTTTCTCTTCCTATTTTAGAACGTCCGTACTGATTTCTTTCTGTCAAAATAGCTGAAACAACTTGATGAAATGCTTCTGGTGATAAAAAGAAATTGATAAAGCCAGGGCCTTTCACTTCAATTTTTTTTATGCGTGCTGAAGCGGGAAGCTTTGAAACAATTTGTTCGGCAAGCGCACGAGGCGGCTTATTTTCTAGCTTTGCCAAAAGCAAAGCAATATTTGAAGCATAATCTCCATGTTGCTTATTTTTGGTCGCGTCCACTTGAATAAAGGCGGGAACAGCTTTCAATTCACCTTCTTGTTCTAGTGCGCGAAGAGCTGATTGAATGAGTGTTTCAATATGTAGTTTCATGTCCAATAACCATAATAAATAAACACGCGAAGGTATTATCTCTTCTTAACAAGAAGATGCAAGGTATTCAATCTTTACTTTCACTATCCGAATAGTTTTTTGCTATCAAAAATGTAGGCTATATCTTACAAGACAATAGAGACATCCGCCTGATATCGTAACCGAAAAAAGCGGTTAAGAAAATAAATTTTATTTTTATCTTATTGATTTAAACTGTTTTTCAAAAATTAATCTCGTTAAAAAAAAATCTACCGTAGCTTCGCGCCATCGACTGTTGCTACAAAAAAATAGTGTGGAGCTCAAAATTTATGTATACTCCCTCTTGTAGTCACGGATTGACTACTCTCGCAAAAAGGGACTTGTGCAACCACTCCTCGTTTTGTGTGTTCAGGGACGGTATTTTTGGCATGGATTGCCAGACCTGAGTTGAGCATATTATGGCGGTACTTTTCAGTACCGCCTTTTTTTTGCCCTAAGAAATATCTGCCATTACCAAATTCCACATGACCCCCGTCATTGCCGTGTCATTCCCGCGAAGGCGGGAATCTATTTCTAAAGTTACACCAGCTGCGTATTAGAAATAGATTCCCGCCTTCGCGGGAATGACACGGTTGTGCGGGTACAGACATGACACGGCTATGCGGGTGCAGACATGACACGGCTATGCGGGTGCAGACATGACAAGGCTATGCGGGCGCAGGAAGGAATGACGCAGTTATGAGGAATAACATGCTCACGAACTTTCTTCAATTTGCTTTGCGTACCCACACGTTTGTCGTGGGCATACAAGCTCCGTGCCACGCTTTTTGGTTTTTTTGATGGTCAATATCGGCCATGCGCATTTCGGGCAAGGTTCAGCCACCGGTTCATTCCAAATTGCATATTTGCAATCGGGATATCGCGAGCAAGAAAAGAAAACCTTTCCTCGACGAGATAAACGTTTCACGATATGCCCTTTCTGACATTCTGGACACTCAACGCCAGTATCATGCGGTTTATTTAATGATTCGATATGCTTACATTTTGGATATTGACTACAACCAATAAATTTTCCATAACGTCCATGCTTAATTTTAAGTTGTCCGCCGCAATCTGGACATTGTCGATCGAGCACTTCAGCTTCTTCTTGAGACGCTTCAGCGCTCGTTTGTTCAACATCTCGTGTATAACTGCAATCAGGATAACCAGTACAACCAATAAATCGACTGCGTTTACCAAGACGAATGGATAAAGGCTTTCCACATTCTGGACATTTTTCATTGATGATTTCTTGTGTCACATCTTTGCGTTTTACTTTTTCAGCAATGTGATCGATTTTCTCTTTGAAAGGATCCCAAAATCCTTCCAAAAGCGGCACCCACTCTTTTTCACCACGTGATACTTCATCTAATGCATCTTCAAGTCTTGCCGTGAATTCATAATCCACATAACGATCAAAATATTGTGTTAAAAATTTATTGACGATACGACCCACATCTGTAGGATGAAAGCGTTTATTTTCTAACACAACGTATTCGCGTGTTTGTAAGGTTGACACAATACTCGCATAAGTTGATGGCCGCCCTATTCCAAATTCTTCTAATGCTTTAATTAAAGTGGCTTCAGAATATCGTGGTGGTGGTTCAGTAAAATGTTGATGACAGATGAGCTCATTTAACTTCACTTTCTCACCTTCTGACAATGCAGGTAAAAGAGATTCTTGGCCGGGTTCTTCTTGTTTATCGTCATACCCTTCTTGGTAAACTCGCATATAACCAGGATCAACAATAGTGGAACCTGTTGCACGAAAACGATGTTTAGCAGCGGCTGAAAGTTCAATAGTGACCGTATCAATTGATGCAGAAATCATTTGAGATGCAATTGTTCGTTTCCAAATTAAATCATAAAGTTTAAATTGTTCCGGCGATAAAAACGATTTAACTGACTCTGGTATGCAATCAGCTAATGTCGGCCGAATAGCTTCATGAGCTTCTTGCGCATTTTTAGCTTTTGTTTTATACACACGCGCTTCATCTGGAACATGATCTTTTCCGTACCGTGAAGCAATGAGCGAACGAATTTCATCGATTGCACTTTGTGCAAGATTTAATGAATCGGTACGCATATAGGTAATTAAACCTGTTGAACCACCATCAAGCTCAATCCCTTCATAAAGCTGTTGTGCTATACGCATGGTGCGTTGCACAGTGAATCCGAGTTTACGCGCCGCTTCTTGCTGCATCGTTGATGTGGTAAATGGTGCTGCAGGATGTCGTTTACGTTGCTTTTTCTCAACTTGTTCGACCGTTAACTCACCTTTAGCATCTTTCAATAATACTGCTTTTATTTTATCAGCGGTTGCTTGATCGGGAATTGAAAATTGTTCTAATTTTTCTCCTGCGTAATTCACAAGCTTTGCGGAAAAGGCAGCTTCTTTTGCATTTAAGGCCGCTTCAACATCCCAATATTCTCGCGTCACGAAACGTTCGATTTCTTCTTCACGCTCTACAATTAAACGTAATGCTGGGCTTTGTACACGACCTGCTGATAACCCATAACGAATTTTTTTCCAAAGCAAAGGTGACAAATTAAACCCAACTAAATAATCGAGTGCTCGCCTTGCTTGCTGAGCATTCACTAAGTCCATTGAAATTTCACGCGGATGATTGAGGGCTGCTTGAATCGCCGACTTTGTAATTTCATGGAACACAATACGATGAACAGGCTTTTTGCCTAATAATTTTTTGCTCTTTAAAATAGTATAAACATGCCAAGAAATTGCTTCACCTTCTCGATCAGGATCAGTTGCAAGATAAAGCGCATCTGCTTTTTTCATTGCAGCTACAATTGCAGCAACATGTTTTTCATTTTTTTGAATCAATTCGTAATGCATTGAAAAATGATTTGCAGGATCAACTGCGCCCTCTTTAGGCAATAGATCACGGACATGGCCATAAGAAGCCATGATATTAAAATTAGCGCCCAAATATTTTTTTATTGTTTTTGCCTTGGCGGGCGATTCAACAATGACAAGATGATGCGGCATATCTAAACATTCCTGAAGATCTTAATTGAAACTATAGCGCAAAATAAACCGAAGGAGATTAATGCAGGACATCGAAAGCATCCGATAGAATCATATCTTGAAGAAGAGAAAGTGCTGATTTTTTGTCCGGCTGATTGAATAATGCAATTAAAACAACCCATTTGATTCTTCCTAAATCAATCTCACGTCGGTCAAGCGCCATTAATCGATCAATTACAATTTCACGGGTCATAGGATCTAAAATACTCAATTGTTCAAGATAGAGTAAAAAACCTCGGCCTTCAAAACCCAACACTTCACTTTCTTCTGGTGAATAATGTCGAATTGCACAGGAGGTGAGCTTGGGGCCTGCTTGTACGGATTCTTGCACTCGGTGTAAGCCATCTAACCAATCCAATGCCCGCCCTATTTCATGGCGATTGAACCCTGCCTGCTCAAGCTCACTAATAACGGTCGCTTGATCAGCATTCAGTGCCACACTACCATCCATGTAGTTTTCAAAAAGGTACATTAATACTTCAAACATGATTTTTTATCGCCATTTTTATCACGCATTGCAACTCGGATATATCCCCCCACTGTAGTTTGGATATAACCATTTAATTCTAATATTAAAAGCATGGATGAAACTTCACCCGCAGTCAATCGACTTTGCAACAAAATTGTATCAAGGTCAGTCACTTCGTAATCAATTCGCTGTAACAATTGTTGATATTCTGGACTTAAATCGTTTTGATAAGAAAGACTATTACCCTCAAAAGGCGGGTTAGTCTTACATATTATACCCAATTCTTCAAGGATATCTGTCTCATTTTCAACAAGTTTGGCACCTTGTTTGATCAAGTAATGACAGCCTTTCTGCAGTGGGTGGTGAATAGACCCTGGTAGAGCAAAGATTTCTCTATTGAAATCCAGAGCATACCGTGCCGTAATCAAAGAACCACTTTTGATGGCCGCCATTACAACCAGAACGCCTAAACTAAGCCCTGCAATGATGCGATTGCGACGGGGGAAATTATAGGAATAGGGTGGTGTCGTCAAAGGAAATTCAGAAATAAGCGCACCCCCATTTGAAACAATTTCATCTGCAAGCTTATGATTGGAACGTGGATAAATATGATGAAGGCCAGTGCCTAACACAGCAATGGTATGACCTTTTGCCAGTAAAGCACCGCGATGACTTGCGCTATCTATCCCTATTGCAAGGCCACTTGTGACTACTAAATTGGCCCTGCTTAAACTAAATGCAAATTGTTCTGCATTTGTTTTCCCTTCTTGCGTAGGATGGCGAGCTCCAACAATTGCTAATTGTTGCTGAGAAAGAATGGATTTATTTCCTTTTACATATAAAACAAGCGGCGGATCAGGAATTTGTTTTAGCAAGAATGGATAATCATCATCTGTATAAGTTAATAGATGATGATGTTGTTCATGTTGCCAATTTAAATCGGCATGAACTGCCTTCCAAGGCGGATTTTGTAATAGTGCAATATGATTTTCATTTATGCCTGCCGCCCGCCATGCTGATGGTTGCGCATGGAATAAAGTTTCTACATCATTAAAATGAGAAAGCCAATCCAAGATTGTTCTAGGATTTACCTTTTGCATATGAAGCAATGCAAGCCAATATTTTAGATGGTTATGGTTCATGGGGTTTC
>Ga0155583_155_pt4 | contig 84262 bp, 82 predicted proteins | sample RifCSPhighO2_12_FD_107240 | JGI IMG/M metagenome (GOLD analysis project Ga0155583, IMG submission 107240) | Gammaproteobacteria bacterium RIFCSPHIGHO2_12_FULL_38_14 | reverse complement strand
CGCAAAGCAATGCTGTTGCGCTCCTTGAATGTGACATCAACAAGAATCGAACATCAAATAAAAATAACATCCCCCAAAAAATAGACCGAAAACGATCCCACCGTGCTCGATACAGTTGCCACAAAATTAATGACGAAATCGTAGCTGCTAAAAAGCCGAAGTTATTGGTGCCCCCAGACAACCCCATATATCTACCCTCTAGCCCCTCGTAAGCATTTTTAACATGCGCGCCTAACAGACCGGATATCAGTGTGATTATCAATAAAGGAAAGAGATAGCTCATACACTTTTCATAACCTAACCGCACAACCCAAAGCTGGCCAGCCCATATCATGGTCAGCACAAGAAGCGCAAACATGATACTTTTTGGAAGACTGATCATTTGCTGGACAGACCATAAGGCTGTCGCCATGCACCAAAATAAATAAATAAACAATATAATAACCCAAGCAGAGTAACCAGAAATGTAAATTTTTTTATTTAAAATAAGGTAGAGAAATAAAATAAAAAAAGGTAGCCATTGCAAAGTACCTGGATGCAATACATTGATAAACGTTGTCCCCTTTCCTACAAACAAAATCAGGAAGGCAAAGACGAGGTACTCAAAGAAACTTTTTCTTAAAAATGAATGCATAAGAAGCCTAAGAAATTAAGCGCCAAAAACACGCCAACCTTCTATTATGTTTCTCGCTTCGTTTTGCAGCGTCCAGGAAGCGATTCGATTTTTTGCGTTAAACCCCATTGTTTCACGCTGATACGGCTGATCAAGTACATACTGCATTGCATCAGATAATGCAGTGATATTTTTTGGTTTTATAATCAAACCTTCTTTCTGATGCGTTACTAAATCATCAACACAACCCACAGCATTTGTAACAATAACCGGTTTACCTGCTGCCATAGCCTCATTGACAACCAAACCCCACGGCTCTGCATGTGATGGTAACACAAACACATCTGCCGCATGATAGATTTTCCATAGAAGATCACCACTCACTCTGCCAAGATAATGAACACGGTTGTTGTTTTTCTCCGCTTCTCTGACCTCTTCCGCTAGTTCACCATCCCCAGCAATCCAAACCTTTACCCGATAGTTATCAAATTTCTTTATTGCAGCAAGCAGTTCTCTTATTCCCTTCCAATCAAGTAGCCTACCAACATATAAAAAGACAACATCATGCTCATCGGCTTTATATTGTTTTCTTATCATGCATCTTTCATCATTAGGAATACTTGATGTATACCGCGAGATTTTTTCAGTATCCACCGTCATATTGGCTTTTATCATTTTATAATCACCAACACCATAATGCGCTAAATATTTTTTTTGTCTCGTTCCACCTGGCAAAAAACCCCTTGGAAATCGAAATAAGATCGGAAATAATACTCGCTTAATTATTTTTTTTAATCTTGTTAAATTTGGATTTATTTGAGTGTCAGATTCAACAACCACAGGAACCAAGAAAATACGTGATAGCAAAATTATTAGTAAACAAATGGGTTGACTCCATCCCGCTACATGCACTAAGGCATATTTTCTCTGAATAAAGATTTTATAAAAAATCAACACTGGATTTTTACAAACGTTGGCCGTTAAGCCCCATTGCTGGGTTAAATTATTTTTAAGAAAAATAACCTCTAAGCGATGATGATATTCATCAAAATCCTGGGATACTAAATCTAATATATATGGCGTTGGCTCTATAAAAATAAGTAATATTTTCTTGGTGTTGTTATTCATATTAACTAATCATATCCTGATAAATACTGATTAATTTTTCCGCATGGTGTTTCCACGTAAAATGATTTAACACATAATTCCTTCCGGTTTGTGCGATATTTTGATAATTCAATATGGACAACTCAAGGACTTCTGCTAAATGATTTATATCGTTAGGCCGCACTAAAAATCCTGTTTTTTCATGTGCAATAAAAGCTGACGGGCCTTGGCCTTCAACGCCTATTGTTAACAATCCATGTGCCATTGCCTCTAAATAAGCAATACCAAAGGCTTCTCGGTAAGAGGGTAGACAAAAAATATCTGCTTTAGATAATTGCCCATATACCTGCTGATGCGTGCATTCACCCATAAAAATAACGTTATCTTCTAAATTGTTTTCAGCAATAATTTTTTTTAAATACTTTATTTGATCACCTGATCCAATAATCGTATAACGCCAATTTTGTATACCCTGTTTTTTTAACTTACCCAGTGCTTGTAAATTTAAATCAACCCCCTTACCTTCCACCAAATTGCTTACACTGATGATCTGAATTTCTTTATTGTATTCTTTTCTTGCCGTTGCATCTGGTATCCTGACACCGTTATGAAGAATATGCTGGTGATTCTTTCTTTGAGCTTTATCTTCATATGCCTTTTGAAGAGGCTCACCCACAAAAATAAGACTATCAACATTATTCAACACCTGCGTAAACATTTTTGCGTTATAACCCCTCCATACTCGCGAACAGGTGTCTATTCCATGAATCGTCAATGCCACAGGAATACCTAATTTTTTACCGACGCTAAGTGCCGCCAACCCGCAAATTTCACCATGCGCATGAATCACGTCCGGTTTAAAATTATTTGAAATTCTTATCAGGTGTTTTTGTACTGTATAAATATAGGACAGATTTGAAATGGATCTAAAATAATGGCGCGGGATGGATAAATATAGGCAATGATCAATGGGTAACGTAAATTGGTTGTAGTGGATAATATTTTTTTTACCCGGTTTCCAAGGCCTTGAATGCAAAATATGCGTTGATACACCACAATCTGTCACAGATTTAATTGAATCCCAAATATACAGGTATCGCGAACTATCGGAATCAGTTGGAAAATCATTTGATACATACAAAATATTCAATTTTCTACCCTGGCTTTAAACGTAAATTACGCATTGTAACGAGTTTTTACTAAATTGTTCAGAGGGAAGCAATCTCAGTAGACAATCACCCTGTTTTTCAAAGATAATGCCTTGAACGCTGACAGGGAAAAAGGAATATGTCTTGAAGGTTGTTATTTTAGCCGGCGGTCTTGGCACACGGATCTCGGAAGAAACACATCTTAAACCTAAACCTATGATCGAAATTGGTGGGATGCCAATGCTTTGGCATATCATGAAAACCTACAGTGCGCACGGCCTTCATGATTTTATTATCTGCTGTGGCTATAAGGGTTATCTAATCAAAGAATATTTTGCGAACTATTTTCTTCATATGTCAGATGTTACCTTTGACATGACTGACAATACAATGAAAGTCCATCAAAAATACGTTGAGCCATGGAAAGTAACGCTAGTTGATACAGGAGAAACTACTTTAACAGGAGGTCGTTTAAAGCGCGTATCCCGCTATTTAGAGGGTGAAAAAGCTTTCTGTTTTACTTATGGCGATGGCTTGGCGGATATAAATATTCGCGAGCAAATTGCTTTCCACTTTTCCCATGGAAAACATGCAACTATTACAGCAGTACAACCCCCTGGACGCTATGGCGCATTACAACTTCAAAATGATCATGTCATCGGATTTATGGAAAAACCACGCGGTGATGGTGGGTTGATCAATGGTGGTTTTTTTATACTCTCACCATCTTGTCTCAAGCTTATTAAAGATGATTATACAACCTGGGAAGCAGAGCCATTGACCGAACTTGCGCGCACAAATCAACTGATGGCGTACAAACACACGGGATTTTGGCATCCCATGGATACTCTGCGGGATAAAAATTATTTGCAAACCTTGTGGCAATCAGGAATGGCGCCGTGGAAAATTGAGAATAGAATTGAATTATGCACGACACATTGAGATCCTTCCTGCCCTAAAGAATGGGGATTTCTGAAGATTAATTCAGGCTGCTACTTTTTCACAATTTCACAGAGGTTCCTGCATAGAAAATACTTCGATCGGTTAAATGAGTAGGCTGCATGAGTGATTTTTGGAAAAATAAATCGGTAATGGTTACCGGCCATACTGGCTTTAAAGGTGCTTGGTTAGCACTTTGGCTAACGCATTTGGGCGCCAAGGTGCATGGTTATGCCTTAGATCCACCTACAACACCCAGTTTATTTGAAATTGCCAATATTGCCTCACTCTTACACTCTGACACCCGAGCAGATATTGCTGATCTATTACAATTAAAATCAGTTTTTTATCAGCATCAACCAATTGTTATTTTTCACCTTGCAGCCCAACCTCTTGTTCGTGATAGCTATCATTACCCACTCGAAACCCTAAAAACAAATACGCTGGGAACCACACATGTATTGGAGGCTGCTCGTGAAATAGAATCGCTTCGTGCAATTGTTGTCATTACTACCGACAAGGTCTATCACAATAAAGAAATTAATCATCCTTATTCTGAAAGAGATTCACTGGGTGGATCCGATATGTATAGCGCCAGCAAAGCGGCTGCTGAAATTATTACCGCGAGTTATCGTGAAAGTTTTTTTAAAAATAGCTTTGTTAATATCGCTACAGCACGTGCCGGTAATGTTATTGGCGGTGGCGACTGGGCGAAAGATCGACTTATTCCGGACTGCATCACCGCATTTGAATCCGGAAACCCTGTATATTTGCGATATCCCAACGCTATTCGCCCCTGGCAACACGTACTTGAACCCTTATCAGGTTACATAAAGCTAGCTGAGCATTTAGTTTCTTCTGATGGGGCTGATTATGCTCGCGCTTGGAATTTTGGACCACAGCCAAACAACGAGGCGACAGTGGCACTTGTTGCGGAAAAACTAGCCTACTTGTGGGGAAATAATGCAAAAATTAAATTTTATGAAAGCTTCGAAAATCCTCACGAGGCAAATCTATTAAAGTTAGATAGCACCGAAGCGTACAAAAAACTTGGCTGGTTTCCACGCTGGTCTTTAGGCGAAGCGATTGATCACACCGTTTCGTGGTATAAGGGATGGAGGGAAGGTGCGGATATGTTAAACATTTGTTTGGAGCAAATAGCTCATTATAAAGCTGCCAAGTCAAAGCGCTCAACAGGAAATTTATGATGAAAGATCTTGAGTGGGCAAAAAAACTTTTCCCACTTTTTGTTAGAAATATTTTTAGAAGCGGTATCAACGGACTGATTTTTAGTATACGTCGAAATGGCTACTTAAAAACACTGAGACAACTGCTTCCAGTTTGGTTTCGCAATATATTATCCAGTATTATTTCTATTCCTTTAACGCTATTGACTCTACTGTTTTCTCCGATTATCAAAATCAGATTTGTTCGCTTGTTATCCGAACGACTTGGGCATTTTGCACTTAATACGGAAATTATGCTATGTGCATTTGATGCTGATATATTCAAAAAACAAAATTCAAATAGAATAAAATATATTTATTATACGCATAGCGTTATTGTAAATAAACAACTATATAAAATGTGGAAGCGTATTCTACCAATATTTCCATTTCCAACGATTGCCTCACAAGTAAATAACATGCTTTCATTTTTTTCTGTTCGATATAAAGATGATTTTATAAAGAAAACAGTCGAAGTAGGTAATTGGTCTGAAGATAAGATGAATTTAATGAATCATTCCACTAAAATACATGCGATTTTTACATCAAAAGAAAAAAAATATGCAGAATTTTTGATGAAAAAATTAGGCATCCCTGTTAATGCAAAATATATATGTTTAGGTATCAGAGATTCATTGTATTTAGAGAAATTATTCCCAGAAAATAAGTGGTCCTACCATGATCATAGAGACGCAAATGTGATGAATTATGAAAAAGCGGCTTTATTTTTAGCAGAAAAAGGTTATTATGTTATTCGCATGGGGAAGTGGGTCAAAAATAGATTTCAAGTTTCTCGCCCAAATATAGTCGATTATGCAAATCATGAGTTACGCTGTGATTTATTAGATATCTACATTCCCTCCCAATGTCATTTTTTTATCTCTACTTCAACTGGAATGGATGCTATTCCGCAAATTTTTAGGAAACCAATATTGTTTACCAATGTTTCCATTCCTGGTGAATTACAGATATACTCATCTCTAGGTTTACTTTTTATCCCAAAAAAAATAAAAAATAAAAAAACGGGTAACTTGTTGCGATTTTCTGAAATACAAAATTTTACGTCTATCTCTGAATACAAAGTACCAGAATTTTTCCTTAAACGAAACTTAGAATTGATTGAGAACACATCGGATGAAATTTTTGAAGTTGTTCAAGAGATGGAAAATTATTTAATTAGTGGTTCGACGTATCCTGAATATGACAAACAATTGCAAAAAGTATTTTTGAAAAAATACTGCTCTTTTCGTGAGAAAAACGTTGATAAGATCTCTATAAAAATTGGAAGCCACTTCTTACAAAAATACCGTTTTTTACTAGAACCATGCGATTCACACCTAATGGCAACCGCTGATGATACCCGATAATTTTTCATCAAAAATTGTGTTAGTTGCCGGCGGTACACAAGGCCTAGGTCGCGGAATTATCTTGCATCTCGCCAAACTTGGCGTAGAAAAATTAATTATTTGCGGAAGAAGCTCAAAAAATGGTGGGGCGCTGGTAAAAGATGTTTCGTCGTTAGGAGTTAATGGATATTTTGTACAAGCAGATTTAACAAAAGTTTCTGACTGCCGTAAAATATATGCTCATTGTGAAAAAAATTTTGGAACTCTTGATGGTCTCGTTTACGCCGCTGGCGTTAGTGATAGAGGCACAATTGACACCATGAACGAAACAGAATGGGATAAAATATTTAACACAAATTTGAAAGGAGCATTTTTTCTAACACAGTCGCTACTGCCTTTATTAAGAAAAGGGGTGGGTAAAAGTATTATAACCATATGCAGTTTTTCATGGTATTGCGGAAGACCCGAAATGATCGCCTACAACGCTTCAAAAGCGGGTCTTGTGACATTTACTCGAAGCTTGGCAAACACTTTGAAAGAGGAAAGAATCCGCGTAAATGGTATTAACTTGGGATGGACAGAAACTGACAACGAGCGTAAATTGCAAAATTCGCTAGGAAACCCAGATGATTGGCTTAGCAAAATGGGGATGCAATTACCATTTGGTCGTTTGATTTACCCTCAGGATGTAGCATACTTGGTTGAATTCCTGTTAAGCGCGAAATCACAAATGATGACGGGCTCTATAATCGATTATAACCAAAAAGTTCGGATTTAATACACCCTTCTTTCATTTTGTCCAATGCGTCGTATCAGACTGTCGGGCAATGCCCTGTTTGGGCACAGTGACTGTCAATCGGCTATATGTTCTGTTTACCATAATTATGTGATACTATTTTTTTTAATAGAAAATGTAAAAATATCTCATATCAAATTGTTTTAGGTTTTTTTATGGATGATAATTTTAAAAAACTTTTTGAAAATGGTTATCTGATTGTAAATTTTAAAAATACAAAATATCTCAATTTAATACAAACAGCTATTCAGTCTATATTTTGTTTTGATCCCACACTAATGCATCAAAAGAATATTGATGATGACCAATATTTAAAGTTTGTAAAGCAGGCAAAAGATTCACTTGTCGAAAAAGACTATGTTAAAAATTTATTATTAGATAATATACATGTTTTTTCAGCTTTGTTTGGACCAGATATTGATTTTCAATATAATATTCATTTAAGAATTTCTCGTCCAAATCACGAAGGAGATTTTGTTAACTGGCATCGCGACACTTTTAATGGAAATACATATTGGGAGGTGAATTTTTGGTTCCCTGTTTTTCCACTCGAAAAAAATTCTGGATTAGCTATTATCGAATCATCGCATAGTGCTGTACCAAAAAATATACGTTTTATTGAAGATCGAAATGATTTTAGAAAGAAAGTAACCAAAGGTTCGATTGCTAATGAATTAGGATATATTTATGCACCAAAGGTTGATGATACCATTGCTAACTTGGACACCACCAAGATAAAATTATTAACACCCGAGATTGGCCAAGTAGTAGTATTTTTTGGCCACGCTATTCATCGCGCATTTAATGACTCTCAAAAAACGCGTATCAGTATAGATACACGATTAAAGAGTGTTCATTCACCAACTAACACAAAACTAGGATATTACCGGCCTTTGAGCAGAGGGTGTGTTTCCCTGTATGCCGAAAAAATGCAACTTTCCGATCAAGGATATTGATTATGATGGATACTGAAATTTCCTCTATAGATTTAAAAAAAAAGACGTTACAAAAACATCTGAATGATTTATCAGAAGACGGTTATGTTCTGTTAAAAAATGTTGTCCCATTAGAGTTAATTCAGGAACTAAAAATCTGTATTTGTGAAAAACTTACTAAACTTGGCGCTTCAATAGATGCAAGCTTTTCAGCGCAATACAAAGAACTATCTAAAATAATACATCCGGTTGTGCTTAATAAAGGATTGATGAGGGCGATTATATGTGAGGAATTTCCGAAGCGTTTGCTGACAATTCCTGAAATTCTAGATATTTTTTTTTGTACAATTGGTGTTGACCTTGCTTACGAAACAAGTTCTGAATTACCTGTAAATGTTAAGGGTGAATTAGATGATTCGCTTGTTAAAAAATTTCACCAAGAATTCTGGTCTGGCGCCGGCTACAGAACATATTCATTTTGGGCACCTATTTTTTTGGAAAAGGGTTCTGGAACTATGGATATGGCAAAAAAATCGCATGCATGGGGGCATATTCCACATCAAAACAGGGAGCCAAAATGGATGCCTGAAGATGCCGAAATTATAAGAATAGAGTGTTCAGAAGGGGATGCATTAGTTTTTTCATCCCTTACCTTGCACCGTACTGTGAAAAATCTTATTGAATGCCCGAGACTATCTTATACGACAACCGTACGCAATGTTTTTGAAAATTTCTCAGGTTTTGATATGTTGAGTGGCTGGGAAGTATTCCATACTGGAATTGCTTCAAAAACATTGAAAAAGTGCGGGAACCCGCACCTGTCACCTTTTCGAACATTAGGTTCAAAAAGAACGCCAGTATATTAAGAATTGAAAATAATTTCCGATGATACAATCAATATTATGATTTTTACCCTAAGCATTAAGGAAAAAAATGGAAATCTGCACTAATCTTGCGCTAACAAATTTTACGCATTATTATTTAATAAAAAATGAATATGGAATGTATCCCGAAATTTTAGAAAAATTTAAAAATTTTCTTGATAACTTCTTACAAAAAAAATTCTTAGGGTATATAGATCTTTCTCAAATACATAACTCGTTAGATTTACACATAAAAATTATTATGACGTTCCCATTCGCTTCCGTTTCAAAAAACTTGGATGATTCTACTATATTAGCCGTTTTGTGGGACGACCAAACTTGGGGGAAACTAGAAACATTCAGTATTATGTTGAAAAATAATCTACTTACTGGAAATTCCTTTAGTATAGATAATTTTAGAGAATTAACAGGGATAACTAGGGGGAAAAATAATTACAATTGCAAAGAGATTGGCAAATACCGTATTCAAAGAATGTTAAGTTATGGGATCATATTTAACAAAATCCCCATATTTGTAAAAAAGGAAGCTGACTTTTACAATAATTTTGTGTATGGATATCATAAAGGAGACTATGCAAGGAACATAACTCGCTTTGATATTTTTTTCAGATTAAAAATTGGAAAAGTATTAAAACAATTGTCGGATGACAAATCAAAGGAAGCGTTCAAATTAATATTGCTTGGAAAACCACAAGATATTTGGAAATATTATTTTAACAATATAAAAAATTCCCCGCAATACTTAGATTATATTTCTATAAATAGTGAATCTATCATTCTTAATTGTGGTGTTGAAGCTGGATTTGAAATTCCAGCATTTTTGATATTAGGTAGCAAAAAGATTTATAACATTGATCCATGCGGAGATAGAAAATTGGGAGCATATGCCAAGACCTACCATAATCATTATAAAAATAACCTGGAATATATAGAGAAATGGCTATACCAAAAACCTGACGAGAATTCAAATGCCGATATCACTTCTTTATCGGATATAATAAAAGAATATGGGATATCAAAAATAGATCTTATTAAATCAGATGTTGAGGGGGCAGAACGTGATATGGTGCCTGATTTGCTGGATATTGCTACTCACCAAAGGCCGCAATTGGCTATTTCAATTTATCACCCACAAGAACGGGAAAAATACAAGTCGCCACTTATTGATTTTGTGGAAATCCCATTAAAATTAATGAGGGGATTAAAAAATTACAAATTTTATATCGGTTTTTATAGTTATGCGAGATGGGAGGCAATCCTATATTGCATTCCACAAGAAATCGAAAATCAACAGATGATAAAAAATGGGGCACTTTAGTAATAACAAGCACGAAATGAAAAATTTTAAGGGCAGGGCGAGAAATTGGTTTTATGGTGTAATGCTTGGCCCTATTTTATTATTTTTCCGATTAATAAATCCTATTTTTAAACTTCGATTTGTATTTACATATACATCCCAACTAGGCCACCTCATCGGAAATCTTGAAACCCACCTTCTTGATATACGTATTAATAAACATAAAAGGACTTTATTTATTTATTACCCAGATAAAAACCTCATTAGCAATAAAACAGTTCAGACAATGTGGTCAAGAGCATTGCCAAACTATATTGTAACACCATGGCTAGCTCACTTATTATATTGGTGCGATGTTATTTGCCGGAATGTATCCTTCTTAAATGTTCTAAGTTATAGCATTAGATCATGTGAATTTGATGGTCATGATAACGATAAAACAGGTACGTTGCTAGATACCCCACCATTTTTTGTATTTTTGCCAAGCGAAAATAAAATTGGAGTAAATTTTTTGAGTGAGCATAATATTACCCCTGAAAAATTCGTGTTATTGCATTCAAGAGATGGGAAATTTTCAAAAAATCAAATTTATCGAAATACACATATTGAAAATTTTTTTAACGCCGCAAAATATTTTGCATCCTGCGGTTATTCTGTTATTAGAACTGGTGTGGATGTTACCACTAAAATTGATGATTCTATTGATTACATTATTGACTACGCATCAAAATACCGCACGGAATTTTTAGATATATATTTAAGCTCTCAGTGTTCTTTTTATTTCGGTGATAGTTGTGGTTTTTTTGCATTGGCTTCTAGTTTTCGAAAACCTCTTGTTGTTACTAACAATGTGCCATGGTTTTTCACTCCTTTTTATTATCAAAACTGCATTTATATTACAAAAAAATATTGGCTAATGCATGAAAAAAGATATATGACATTTTTAGAAATTCTAAAAAGCGGGGCTGGCCATTTTACTAAAATAAAAGAGGAGTATGAATTAAATGGAATTTTAGTGCATGAAAACACGCCAGATGAATTACATGACTTAGCAGTAGAAATGATACAAAGATCAAGAAATCAATTTGTTGAAACAGCAGAGGATTATGAATTACAAGAAAAGTATACGGAAATTTTACTTAAAGACCCAATTAATATTAAAGCAAACGGCGCAATTCGTGCAAAAATTTCTACCACATTTTTAAGACGAAACAAACAATTATTATGCGATTATTGAGCTATGGATATACCCGTCGCGAATGATTTTATGTGTAAATTTTACTATGGCATTGTGCCATGTTTAGGGTTTTGCGCTCTCACCTTGCAGTTAAAGGGATACTTTTATGAAAGCAGCTATACTTGTTGAAACCGGAAAACCATTAATTATCGCTGAATTAAAGCTTCCCGAAAAATTGGAGCCTGGGCAAGTTTTGGTCAAGGTGCAGTACAGTGGTATTTGTGGATCGCAAATTAACGAGATACATGCAGCAAAAGGAGAAGACAAATATCTTCCTCATTTGCTTGGGCATGAGGGTGTTGGCATTGTACTCGAAACTGGCCCCGGCGTTACACAGGTTAAAAAAGATGATCGTGTTGTTATGCATTGGCGTCCGAATAAAAGTGGATTGCAGTGCCAACCACCGAAATATGATTGGAATAACAAGCAGGTAAATGCCGGTTGGGTTACCACCTTTAATGAAAAGGCAATTGTTGCTGAGAATCGTCTCACTGTTATTGATGATGAAATTGATGCTCGTTTAGCGCCATTATTTGGTTGTGCTATAACAACAGCAATGGGCGTTATCAATAACGATGCTCAAGTAAAATTAGGACAATCTGTTGTTGTATTTGGATTGGGAGGCGTTGGTTTAAATATTGTGCAAGGAGCAAATCTTGTATCAGCACATCCTATTGTCGGTATTGATTTGACCGAAGAAAAAATAAATAAAGCGAAGCAACTTGGCCTAACGTATGGCCTATTGGGGGCCTCTTCTACACTCCCGCAGGATATTCGCGCCATTGTCGGTGAAGCAGGTGCAGACGTTGTGATTGACACCACCGGAAACGGACGCATTATTGAAACGGCCTATGAATTAACAAATTCTGACGGAAAAACAATTTTAGTTGGGGTCCCAAAAAAGAATGACTTGATTTCTATTTATTCATTACCACTGCATTTTAACAAGGTACTCAAGGGTTCTCATGGTGGGCAATCAGTCCCCAATCGTGATATTCCGCGTTATATGAAATTATGGCGAACCGGTAAACTGAAGCTTGATGATTTAATCACACACGAATTCTCATTAACAATGATTAATGAAGCAATTGATGTTGTAAAAAGTGGCGCTGCTGGCCGTGTTATTATTAACATGGGTCTATCATGAATAATCTATTCAATATTATTAACACGTCCATACCATCACTCAAGATAATACAGCGAAACCCGCTAGGTGATCAACGCGGATATCTTGAGCGATTATTTTGCTCTAAAGAACTGGGGGCTATATTACCTAAAAAACCCATTGTCCAAATTAACCACACTTACACAAAAAATCGCGGCGCTGTTCGCGGCATGCATTTTCAATATCCCCCTTACACTGAAACAAAGCTCGTGAGCTGTATTCGCGGAGAGGTATTCGATGTGGCAATAGATCTAAGAAATGGATCGCCCACTTTTCTACAATATCATGCTGAGATTTTGACGGATAGCAATCACAAAACCTTTGTTATACCCGATGGTTTTGCGCATGGTTTCCAGACATTGACCGATGACTGCGAACTTTTATACTTTCACACTAGCCCCTATCACAAGCCATCAGAAGGCGGATTAAACGCCCTAGATCCTAGAATCGGTATCCCATGGCCATTACCCATCACCGATCGCTCCGAAAGAGATTTGTCGCATCCTATGTTAACCTTGGGCTTTAAAGGAATTGAATGATGAAGTGCCGTCACTGCCAATCAACAGTAACTTTACCGTTAATTGACTTAGGTCACACACCTCCATCCAATGCTTATTTAACCGAAGAAAGTCTAAAAGAGTCTGAGCAACATTATCCCCTTCGGGTGTTGGTTTGTGAACGCTGTTGGCTAGCACAAACAGAGGACTTTGCGCATGCTGAAAATTTATTTAACAACGAATATGCTTATTTTAGCGGGTTTTCTGATACCTGGCTCAGTCATTGCAAAACGTATGTAAATAAAATGATCAATCGTTTTAAATTAACATCAGCTCACCATGTTGTAGAAGTAGCGTCAAATGATGGATCTCTTCTGCAGTATATCAAGGCATGTCAAATTCCATGCACCGGCATAGAGCCGACTGCCAGTACAGCTTCTGCTGCACGTCAAAAAGACATCCCGACGATAGAGGAATTTTTTGGTGTAAATCTTGCTAAAAAACTAGTTTCGGAAAATAAACAAGCTGATTTAATGATTGCTAATAATGTATTGGCACATGTTCCAGACATCAATGATTTTGCAAGTGCATTCGCCATTCTATTAAAAGAAAATGGGGCTGCCACCTTCGAGTTTCCCCACTTATTGCAGCTTATTAAACAATGTCAATTTGACACCATATATCACGAACACTACTCTTACCTTTCGTTAACAAGTGTAAACAAAATTTTTAATGCAAATGGGTTGTCTATTTTTGATGTCGAAGAAATTGAAACTCATGGGGGTAGTTTGCGTGTATTTGCGCAACGTGGCGATACAGGAAAACACGCGCCATCAGAGAATGTGAAGAATTTGCTTGAAAGGGAAATAAAATCTGGATTGAAATCGGCGGCGTATTATCAAACCTTACAACTTAAGGCCAATCGCATTAAAGAAGATTTTTTGAAATTTCTAAAAAATACAAAAAAACAACATAAAAAAGTGATCGGTTATGGTGCTGCTGCAAAGGGAAATACCTTGCTCAACTATGCAAACGTTAACGCTGATTTAATTCCATTTATTGCTGATAAAAACCCTGCGAAAAAAAATAAATTTATGCCCGGCAGCCACATTCCCATCGTAAGCGAGAAAATAATAGAAAAAGAAAAACCAGATTATGTGTTTGTATTACCCTGGAATATACAGTCTGAAGTGATGCAACAATTGAATTATATTAAGAGCTGGGGAGGTAAATTTGTGACAGCTATTCCCAAATTGGAAATTTTCTCATGAACGGATGGCAAGCGTAACAGGTCATCCCCTACGCTATAGTTGCGGTGATTTTTAATTAATCTAACACATCTACATATTATCTAACCCTCCTGAGCCATGCATTTGGCCAATAGGTCGGATGGGTTTCTACTTTTGATTCATTAAAAACCGGTTTTGGATTATCTATCAAAAATTTCTCATTTTCTTTTAAGAATGTTAAAACAGCTTGTTGTGGATTATTAATATCCCAATCTGCTTGAGACCTTGGCGCTGCCGCCAAATCTTGCATGATTCCATCTGTTGCAACGAGATATGAACCAATACTGACAAAATTCCCATACAATCGTAGCTCTTCAAGCACATGTGCTTTTGTATGATTTGAATCGAGAATAACAAATACTTTATCATTTGGCCCAATCAATTCAGCCACCCGATCAATAACCTCGTTAGCAATAGAGCTTCCTTCAATCAAGGTGATTAGCGGTGATAACTCGTGTGTCTCGATGGCTTTTCTATTATGAGATCGAATATCGATATCTATTCCTATGACACGCCCCTTTCCAAGAAGTTTTAACAATGAAGCTGAAAAAATAAGCGATCCTCCATGCGCAATACCAGTTTCTATAATCAAAGTAGGTTTAATGCGGTAAATTACTTCTTGCAAACGCATCATATCATCTGGCAATTGAATAATGGGGCGGCCAAGCCATGTCCATGAATATACATATTTTGCATCCCACCCACCTTGAAGCCAAATATGTTTTAACAGCTCGAACCCCTCTGGCTCATCAAATTTAATATTTTCTCCCTCGTAGAAAATCACTCTCTTATTTAAATCCAATTCTATTTTCATTTTAACTTTCCTTGAAAATATTGTTTTGCCATTTTTTCAACTACTTCAGAAGAACGAGAAAATTTAAACTGTATTGTATCGAATAATTTATTCACATCAAAAGTTGGAAAGTTTATTAATTTATGCCCGTAGCTAATTTCAGCCAACGGCTTATATTTTTTGATGATTTGATAAAATTCTTTATTTTCTAAAGCCCTAGTAGAGGCCAGATTGAAAATACCTTTAGCGCTCTTGTTGGCAAGTTTAATCAAAACATAAATAGCTTCCTCCAATAAAATATAATTTCTTTTCATTGATGGAGCTTCATTCAGGTTTAAACATTTATTTTTTTTTGCTTCTTTAAATAACGACCACAAAAAAACATCTGAAAGCGGATCATAACCAACAACATTAGCCAATCTAGCAACTGTAACATTTTTTTTTGATTTCAGACAGATAGTTTCCCCTAAAATTTTTGTCGTATTGTATAAATCATCTGCGTTTAGATAAAGCGTTCTTTGCGATTCCACTCCAGAAGACTGTTCTGCATAAATTCGCGTTGATGATAAATATACAAAATGATCAAAATTTGCTTGTTCTAACCAACAAGAAAGATTAGAAACATGTGCCCTGACAATATCATACAATAGATCATCAAAATTTGATTTTATACCTGCACAGTAGAATATTGTGCCATAATTTTTTTTATGGTTTGGTTTTGTGCCTTTATCAATACATTGAACAGATTTTCCCGTTTCTTTTAATTTTTTTTCAAGCGAGGAACCAATAAATCCTTTTGATCCAATGATAGTATAATTCATCTATATCTCAAAAATTGAGCTGGCGCGCCAGCGTATATTCCATTAGATTTACACTCCCCTTTTATTAAAGAGTTCGCAGCAATAACACAGCCTGACCTAACAACAGCTCCATCCAAAAAAACACAACCAGCCCCAATCCATACGTCATTTTCTATCAAGATCCCACCTTTAGAAGGCAAAAACCCTTGATCTCTTATTGGGATTTTATGATTCGAATAGGCATGGTTAATGCCTGCAAACGTGCAATTCGCTGCAATAATCACATTGTCCCCCATAGTTATCCCATTTCCACAATATAAAACACAACCTGAATTAATATAGCATCGCCTGCCAATACGAATATCAGCAAAACCGGAAAACTTTATCTTGACAAAAGCATCTATTACCGTGTGATCATCAATATATAATTTAAGTCCGCTGTTTGAAATCTCGATGTCCGCTTTAGGCGATATTACTGCTGTGTTCGAAATGATATGGTTCATAATTATTTCGCAGTTTGATTAACGGTATCTATCAGATGAAAAAAGAAATTTCTTTTAGTTTTTCAAATTCTTTTTTATAAACACCGTTCTGTAGTTTTTGCATTTTATTTTTATAGTTCAAAACTCTCTTTCTATAATGTGGGGAAAAAACTTTGTGCAATAACCTTTTAATTTTTTTATTTTGATATATTAGCTTCAAAAAAAATGCTGTTATATAAAACCCAGCGAATCTTGCATTTTTAACCTCATCTTCAGTATGAAGAAAATTTATGTTTTCTTCGGTGCATATTTTTTTTATCGCTATTTTTAACGCTTGTAAAAATATAAAAAATGCTTTTTTTTTATAAACTAATAGCATTTTCCTAATAGAAAGAAGTGCCTTCTCTCTAAATATTTTCTCTACATTTTCATCATAATAAATTTCAATATAACGTGAAATTTGTATGGCATGGTGACCTAGATCAATAAACTTTTTTTTTGCGCTGATAGAGGCAGAATGTGCAGTAAAAAATGCGCCCGCTTTAGAAAAATAAGCAAAATTATAACGCGCTCTAGCATGCATCAAAAACCTCATATCTGCCCCAAAATCAAATCGATCATCCATTTCAAGATAACTTCTTGACACTTCTTTCCTAAATAATATCGCATTCCAGGTTGATGGCGTGTCAAAAGTATGCAGCCTGCTGTTTCCGCGATAGTAAGTGATTTTACCATCACTAGCGTTTACTCCTATCAAGTTCGAATTTTCATCAATCGTCAACGTATTGAGAATCACAAACATAATGTCCGCATTCTCCTGCATAATCATCATTGCATTTTCATAAAAATCATGTAGTAAAGCATCATCGTCACTTAATATGGAAAAAAATGGGGTTTCTATCGACCGAAATGCAGCTCTAATATTTTTTAATACACCAATATTATGCTCATGGCGATGATATAAAATTCTAGGATCACTTTTTCTTAATGTATTGACAACTTTCTCTGCTGAGTCTGATGGGGTATTATCGAAAACAGACACTTGAATATTTTTATAACTTTGTGTCAACACACTTAAAATGGCCCTACGAAGAAATACTGGGCGGTTATAGGTAGGAATGAGCGCGGTAATTTTACTATCCATATAATCTTGGGGGACTTAAGTTCTCACCACCGTTTTTTATAAAATTCCTCGGGTATACAAACAGGAAATATGCGATAAAATCTCATTTTTCGAATTTGTTCAAAAAATGGCACTTATCGATGTAAATATTTTTAGAATTGCACATTTCGGGATTATGGAATAAACTGTCATAAACTTCAAGTGGCATCATTGTAATGGTATCATTAGAGATGACTGCCAACAATCCAAAATCCGCTGTTATTGAATATTTAAAAACGCACCCTGAATTTGAGATTGATACTGATATTGATCATAAGTTGCTCATTAGTGTAGCGACCGGGGGGTATTTAAAAAGAACAAGGTGTTAATTTCTTGCTTCAGTTATGATGATGAGCGGTTTACTAGTGCTTTCGCCAATTTACTTATCTCAGCATCTTCCTTGTAAATCTCAGCAAGAATAGCTGAAGCCTCTGATGGCGCATGACGAAAAGCTAAGCGCAATACATCCATCCAATTTTTATTATTACGTGTGCGCACCCGCTCTATTTCATCGATAATCGCTAAATGATCCACCATAATATTTTCTCAACTTCTTTTTGTATCTCGGTTATACAAATACATCCCATTTAACCGCCTCACCCTTTGAAACACTTCTTTTTAATTTTAGTCCAATCAAAGCATCATAGTGTTTAATGGGCAACCCATACCCAGGTCTTACGCAACGAACAGCTGCTTCGGTAATAATATCACCTGTTTTCATATCCTGAGAAAAATAAATAGATCTTCTAAATTGCTTTGATTTTTCTTCAATATTGCTTGTTTTATAATTCACTCGCCCAAGCGATTGCCACGCCTTCTCGGATTCTGAAACCAATAATTTCAATTCTTCGGGCTCCAGAGAGAAAGCAGCATCCACTCCTCCTGCAGCACGCGACAAGGTAAAATGCTTTTCGATAATAACTGCGCCCAAAGCAACAGCGGCTATAGCGACACCAACACCCATAGTATGATCTGATAACCCCACGGGACAATCAAACATGGCGGATAAGTGTGGCAACGTACGTAAATTTGCATCAGATGGCTGTGCTGGATATGCGCTAGTACATTTTAATAATATAAAATTTTCACACTTTTCTTCGCGCATTGTATTTACCATTAATTCCAAATCATTCAAGCTCGCCATCCCTGTTGAAATTATGACGGGTTTTTTCGTCCTAGCAACGCGCCTAAGTAATCGTACGTCCGTATTTTCAAAAGAAGCTATTTTATAGGCTGGAACATTCAGTGTTTCGAGAAAATCTACTGCAGTTTCATCAAAGGGTGCGCTAAAACAAATTATCCCCAGTTCTTTCGCGCGCCGCATGATTGGCTCATGCCATTCCCAAGGAGTATGTGCTTCTCGGTATAGCTCGTAAAGACGCCTCCCATACCACAGGCTTTTTTTATCCAATATCTTAAATTCATTCCTGTCAACATTAAGCGTCATGGTATCAGCAGTATAGGTTTGCAGCTTAATTGCATGTGCACCAGCCTTAGCCGCCGCATCAACAATCGATAAGGCAGTTTCTAGTGATTGGTTGTGATTACCGGACATTTCTGCAACGACAAACGGTTTACTTGTTTTGCTTATCAAATGATCGCCAATTGAAAATTCTTTCATAAATTATCTCAGACTATACTCATAAACACTATGCGACAATTGAAAACCGGCCTTGGAAAACGCCTTTTCAGATGCTGTATTGCCCAGCTTTATATTTGCAATTATTTTTTGAATCCCTGGGTGTTTATTCTTCAATATCTCTGTTGCTCGCTTCAGGGCTTCTGATCCAATACCTCTTCCATGAAAATCAGGGGCTACCTGCACGCTGACCGTTGCATTCGGGCTTTCTAGCTCATAACGCACACTACCTGCCGGCTTCCCGTCATATAAAATTATCAAAATCATCTTATTTAAATCACCCAATGCATTCTCTAACCATCGTTGGTGATGTTGGTACGGTATCTTTTCTTGGTTGAACGACTGCTTTCTTACACGGTCATCGTTGCGCCAGCAATGCATAATTTCAGCATCATCAAGAACCGCCTCTCTTAGTGTGATATGCATCGATAAGTACACCCGCATTAGAAACTTGATTTAATTTAAATTTTATTTCAGCCAATGTCCAATCTTCTGGTGAATCAATATCTTGAGCTTTCAGCTCAGGAAGAATGATGCCTTTGACGTTATTCAACATCAATGACTTTTTTGCCATAAATGGCTCAACCCGAAAAAAATAAAACTGCCCAGCATCATGATAAGCTGGCTCAAGATCTTGCGATCTCGCCGCGGCATTTTCTGGATTAAAATACTCAAGTCTATTTTCCCTTATGCGAAAAGCACGCTGTATTGGAAATGAAAATTTTACAACAGGCATGACCAGATCAACATATTCATCGCTCATCAGCATATCAAATGCCTTCATTAAATCATTTGCTTTTATAAATGGCGCTGTCGGATAAAGGCAGCATACATACTGAATTCTTTTGCTTAATTTCAGGTATTCAGAAATAACCTCATGCAAAACATCAGAGGTTGTTGAAAAATCATCAGAATTTTTTTCTGAGCGCATAAAAGGGATCTTTGCACCATATTTTATGGATATTCCGGCTATTTCTGAATCGTCTGTTGACACCACCACCTCATCAAAACAATTTGATTCCAGTGCTGCCGCTATCGAATACGCAATAATTGGCTTACCGTGAAATTCGCGAATATTTTTTTTAGGAATCCGTTTGCTCCCACCACGAGCTGTTATAATTGCTAATCGCATAAAATTTTGCTCAGAGCTTCTATAATAAAATTCTGCTGTTCATCACTTAACTCATAAAATAACGGTAACGTAATCGCCTTTGAATAATACCGCTCTGCATTTGGAAAATCGCCTATTTTAAACCCCATGCTTCGATAATAAGGCTGTGTGTGCACCGGAATATAATGCACATGCACACCTATCCCAGCCTTACGTAACTCATCGAATACATGCGCTCGATTATCCACCTGTATCACATATAAATGCCAACTTGACGACGCTAATTGCTGCTCGCTTGGCAATTGTATGGGTAAATTTTTTAATTTCTCATAATAGCGCTTTGCTAATTGTCGTCTCCGATTGACAAAAAAATCGAGCTTTTTAAGTTGTGATAGGCCCAGCGCTGCTTGTATATCAGTAAGACGGTAATTATACCCGAGAGCAATCTGTTGATAGTACCAAATGCCTTCTGAGGGTTTGTCCATGTGTTCCTGATTTCTTGTCATTGCGTGTGAGCGCAGTAATTTTATTTTTTCGTACAAGCCTCGTTGATTGGTGACCGCCATACCCCCCTCGCCTGAAGTGATAATTTTAACGGGGTGAAAACTAAATACAGCAATATCTGAATATAAACAGGACCCTACTTTTTTCTCCTGATAGTCCGCACCAATCGCATGCGACGCGTCTTCGATTACAAAAAAACCATACTGTTTTGCAAGTCTGCCAATTTTCTCCATATCGCATGAGGCGCCTGAAAAATGCACTGGGATAACAATTTTTGGCAGTCTCCCATTTTTCTTTGCTTCTCTTAATTTTTCCTCTAGTGCATTTGGACACATATTGTAAGTAACGGGATCAATATCAACAAAATCAACAGATGCTCCACAATACAACGCACAATTGGCAGACGCCAAAAAAGTATTGGGAGAGGTCCATAAAATATCCCCCGCACCTAACTCTAATGCACGACAAGCCAAATGAAGTGCAGCTGTCGCATTGCAAACACTGACTGCATAGTTAGCTTGAACATAGCTTGCTATTGCATGCTCAAATTTATCTGCTACTGGGCCCTGCGTAATCAAAGCAGATCTTAAAACTTCAACAACTGCTTGAGTATCGGCTTCATCAACGTGTTGTCGTCCATATGGGATCATAGGGTCATCTTCCTTATCCAGCGCCACTCCAAAACTCTTGATGGAATTTTCTAACCAAATGAACGCTTGTTGCGTTTTTTAAATTCACTGGCAACTCTCACGCTCCGTTAAGTAAGCTAAATCAGGATCAATTAACTTGATCAAATAATCAGAAATTTCTAGGGTCAGTAATATTTCTTGCGGTATTTGCCGCTCGAAGCAAATCTCCCTCCCTATAAGCAATGATTCTTGAGGCATGTTGTTCATCCCTGTCTTTTTGTGTAAAAATGATTCTAGGGTCATCTGACTCCAATCGCAACAGAAACATTCCTTCAACCATAGGGAATCATTCGCGTGCCAAAAGAACGTATTGCATTAATCACGGGTAGCTCACAAGGACTAGGACTTGAGCTTGCTAAAATATTAGATCAGCGCGATATTCAAGTCATTTTAACCGGAAGAGATAAAAATAAACTTGATGCCGCATTTAATCAGCTGAATAAAAAAAATCATCTTGCAATACCCGGTGATTTGACCAATACGGATCATTTAAATCAAATGATTGCCACACTAAAAAATCAGGATATCTACCCTGATTTTCTCGTGCATAATTTGGGCAATTATATTGAAAATGATGTTTTTCCGCTTAAACCGAGTGCATTGAGATCAGCAATTCAAGCGCATCTTGAGGTTGCGCTAGTCCTTAATGAAGCATTTATCCCAAAGATGATAGAGGGACAATTTGGTCGCATTTTGCACGTAAGCTCTGATAACAGCTTAACTGGAAAATGTTCACCTGCTTATGCTGTTGCAAAAGCCGCTATAAATGGGTATGTCAAAAGTGCTGCTCGCCACTATGCCAAACATAATATTATGGTATGCGCAGTGCTCCCCAACATTTTTGAACATAAAAACAGCGTGTGGGAAAAAAAGAAATATGAAAATCCTGAGCATTATCAGAAAAGATTATCTGAAATGCCCACAGGGCGCTTTGCGCATCCTACTGAAATCGCGAATTACATGGCTGATATTATTTGTAATGAGAGCATGATGTCAGCGGGGAGCTTGTTTGAGTTATCCGGGGGGTATTAGTATCAATCATGCTATTTATCTATCGAAAAATCTCTTCTGTTATCGCAAACCAAATCTAGAGCGAGAGGAAAAAGGGTATATGGTGCTTCGAATGGGGAAACATGTTGAGGTGCCACAAGTATAATACATATAAAATTAAAGTGGTATAAATTTTCACGGATAAACATAATGTCGAATTTTTTAGTATTAACTAAATTAAAAAACTTTCAAAATAACTCGCCTGATCGTATCTATTTAGGAGAATGGTGCTTATCTGACAATGAAAATGATGGAATCGGTTCAGACACAATAATAATATCTAAACATCCTTCACTTTCAAGAATAGATTCAATACACAGCTTTAATTTTACAATAAAAATCTATGAACGATTATTGCCAAAATTTTCATGTTGGTTAAATAAAACGCATGGTGTTAATTATTCTGAGCGATATTGGCGCATCGTTTTTGGGCCATTTTTACTACAGTACATTCAAACGGTATATCATCGAACGATCATCCTAAAAAAGGCTCATGCTTTATATAGAAATTTACATACCATTGGTCTTTCTAAAAAATCGTTTACTTCAGTAAAAAATACCAACGATTTCTTATATTGCGTAAGAAATACCGATGCCTGGAATCATCAGCTATTAACCCAAATTTGGAATGTGCTTTTTAAACCCATTGTACTTTATAAAAATTACTATTGGGACGATGAATCAAGCGAATTCCCGTCAAAAAAAAATGTTAATTTTCGTTACTCGCTAAAAACTAAGATAATAATTCGTGCAACTATTTTTTTTGTAAAATTATTCGAAAAAAAAATAGTTGGATTATGTGGAACCGACATAATGCTTTATACAAAGAAAAATCTTCTTGTGTTAATACTACTCTCTAAACTAAGAATAATGCCAATTTTTGCTCCCCAAAATGTAAAAAAACCTGATCAAGACAAGAGAGACACAAACCAAGACACTCGAAATCAACTTCTTGCACTTGACGGTGAGAGTCGTTTTTGCCGTCTAATTTTAGAGACATTAACAATTAACTTACCTCTAGATTTTCTTGAAAACTACACTGACACTGTAAAACGCAGCGCTACTTTTTACCCCTATCAACCCAGTGTTATTTTTGCTATAGGTTGGATAGAAGACGATCTCATGAAGTTCTGGGCAGCAATGTCTTCCGAAAAAGGTTCCAAGCTCATCTCTCTGCAACATGGTGGTGTTTATGGCCAGTTTCTCTATACCACTTATGAGTATTTGGAACGCGGCAGCACCGATTTTTTTATTTCCTGGGGCTGGTCTGATAAAAATGTTATTCCTGCGCCAGTCATATTTGCATCCATTTTAACTAGAGATGCCTGTATCATCCGAAAAAAAACAAAAGATATTTTATGGGCTATTACTTCACCAGGTGGTATATACCTAACCCATCTCCCATTTTTTTCATCACCAGCATCAAAGGCTTATATTGATTGGCAGAAACGTTTTTTAAAAAATACTGATCAAAATATCTTAAACACTATTACAATAAGACCGAGACCAGGTCAATCGGCGCCGCCACATTTTCTATCAGGCCGGAAAATTCTAAAAATAGACGCTGCAAATAAAAAAGAAACATTTTATGATAGTTTGAAAAACACAAAAATTTTTATTGTTGACAATTTAAATACCACTTTTCTTTACGGTCTTGCATTAAATATTCCAACTATTTTATTCTGGGAAAGAAAGTATTGGCCTATTCGAGATAGCGCAAAACCATATTTTAATTTATTAGAAAAAAGCGGAATTTACCACAACTCACCAGAATCTGCCGCGGCCTTCTTGAACAAAATTGTTGATGATCCTGGAGGCTGGTGGAACTCAAATGCGGTACAAAATGCAAGAAAAAAATTTTGTGACACCTACATTCGAACATCAGGTCATTATCTAAAAGATTGGGTGAAGATATTAATTAATATTCAAAAAAATCACACAAACACCTTTTCATAATCTATCTCGGCTTGCGATAGATTTTCTCGCGAACCAACATCTAGCCAATATTCACGAATCGGAAATGTTCCAACAAATCTATTTTTTTTAGTAAGATCCGTTAACAGTGTCGGCATATCATAAGACCCTTCATCTTCTGGAATTATTTTTAACGCTTCTGGTTTTAAAATATATATTCCCGCGTTAACAAAAAAGCGTTGGGTTGGTTTTTCTTCAATACTAAGCAAATGGTGCTTTTGCTTATCGATATTAATTACACCATATGGAATTGTTCTCTGGTATTGACGAACACACACTGTGGCAACAGGATTTCCTAGGTGATACATATGGTAATCAAGAACTTGTTCAAAATTAATATTAGTGATGATGTCCGCGTTCACCACAAAAAATGGAAGATCAATGTTTTTGGGTAATAACCGTAGGCTCCCTGCTGTTCCCGATGCCTCGTTTTCTTCTATATATTGAATATCAACCCCCCATTTTTCTCCATGTTGAAAATATTCCTGAATCATGGGCGCCTTATAGTTCACTGAAATGTAAAAATTATAAAAACCATAATGAATAAAATTTTCTAATAAAATTTCTAAAATAGGTTTGTTACCAATTTCAAGCAACGGTTTCGGACATTCCAATGTCAGTGGATGTAGTCTCGTTCCCAGGCCCCCGGCCATAAAAACAACAGCGTTATGTCTTTTCTTTTTTTCGGTCAAATGTTTTAGGGTTTCCAGTCCAATAATTTTTCTATCTTGACTCAAGATGGGTAGATGTAAAATTTCATGCTCATTTAATAAGCCAAGTAATTGCTCTTTGGATGCATCTTCAGTAGCTGAAATTGGACTGCGATTCATTATACGATCAACGGGTTCATCTAAATTGCCGTGTCGCAACAAATGTCGCCTAATATCACCATCCGTTATAACACCCAGTAATTGACCTGAAATATCACCAACCAACAGCACGCCCAAAGCTTCTTGATTTATTTTTTCAATTGCAGCAATGACGATAAAATCCGGTGGAATGATAACTCGCTGCCAGTCGTCCTTACTGATCGTCATGTCGTTATTCCATTAGTTTAACTCACACTAAAGATTTCGCAGGAACACCCGCTACACGGCTTCCCGCGGGTAAATTTGATATCACCACTGCGCCCGCTCCAACCACTGAACCCGCCCCAATAGTTATCCCCTGAACAATTTTAGCACCAACACCTATATGACAATAATCACCGATAGTAACCTCTCCACACAAGATCACACCAGGCGCAATATGAACATGCTGACCGATTCGACAATCGTGATCGATGGATGCTGAGGTATTTACAATTGAATTTGCACCAATTTTAACCCCTGTTAATACGGTGGATCGCGCCATAAGCTGCACCCCCTCTCGCAAAACAACGTCCTTGGAGCAGTAAGCATGAGAATGCAATATTGTCTGAAAACAAAACCCCGCGGTCTTCAACTGCTCAAATACACTACCACGCAATAATGGCTTATCAATTGAACCTATCCCATTTACAAGGTTGATTTCACTCGATATAAATTTCTCTAATATTTCCTGTTGATTGAATATCTGGAAGCCACCAATTATCTTGCCAATTAAATTCTTCTCAATTTCTAAAAAACCAGCGATCGGGCATTGAGTGTCCTGAAGTAAGCTTTCAAGCAATACTTTTGCATGCCCACCCGCACCCAAAATATATATCGGTTTATTCCTCAATGAGCTCACCCGCTTGATAATTTTTTTTCGCTTGTCGCCCAATATAATCCCAATAGCGTATGGCGGAAACACCATCCCCAGGGCGTCGAATACTAACATTCTCCTTGGTGAAAAAATCACCGGATTTGATACGCTGATCGGCTACCAAGCTTTTTCGCGCAACCGCTTTTGTTTCCAGTTCTTGATCAGTTGCTTTTTTGATGGGTTCCCCTAAAGATAATTCTACTTCTCGGATGGATTCCACCATCTTTTTTAACATATCTGACTCCAATGAAGCTTGATGATCAGGACCTGGTAGTGCGCGGTCCAATGTAAAATGCTTTTCTATCAGTACAGCACCCCGTGCAACCGCTGCAATAGGAACTGAGATTCCACTGCTATGATCAGAATATCCCACTGGTAAATCAAATGCGGATTTAAGCGTATCCATCGCCCTTAAATTAATGCTGGTAAATGGTGCAGGATAGGCTGAAGTGCAATGCAATAATGTGACTTTTTGTTTTAGCTGATGCTGTCCTTCATTTGAGGTATAAGCATGCATAAAAGCATCCTTGCTTGGTTTTTCATTACTGTTTAAATACCCAAAAGCTAAAACACCCAATGCTTGCTCAATCTCACCTAAAGTAGACATTCCTGTGGACAAGATAACCGACACTTTGCTTTGTGCAATTTGCAATAATAATGGCGCGGAAGTAATTTCGCCGGAGGGAATTTTTATGATCGGTAATTTCATATTCTGAATCAAAAAATCTACGCTATCCGCATCAAAAGGGGTTGATAAAAATGTAATAGAATTTCTATCGCAATGCGCTTTTAATTTTAAAAAATCCTGATGCGACAAAGTTAATTTTTTAAGCATTTCGAGCTGTGATTCATCTTTTTTTGTATTTACGTTCTGATAAGCTGCTTTTTGAGCAAATGGCGAAGCCAATTTCTCAGGACAAAAGGTTTGAAATTTAACCGCATCAGCGCCGGCTTCTGCGGCGGCTTCAACCAATTTTACCGCTAAATTAACATCGCCGTTATGATTTACGCCTGCTTCGGCAATAATATATGTACGTTGATTATTGCTCATTCACCGCCTCAACTGATAAAGGTATGTCGTAGAATATTTTTCGAGGTAATTTTCTTAAATCAATTTTCTTGATCGCATTTTTTATATTCTTCGCACTATCGCCATGATCATAAGGCGAAACAGTATTTTTCACAATATTTTGAAATCCAGGTGATAACGCTTTTTGAATCGCGGTGCTAATTTCATGTCTATCTGAACCACAATCTATAATAGAATCTGCGCGCAGGCGACCATCCTGACGTTTTCCAATATTGACAGATGCTTTAGGTATGGCTGGCGCCTCAATAATGGCGCTAGAAGAATTGCCAATTAACACATCAACGCAACGCATAACGCTAATATAATTTTCATCTCCCATAGTCGTAAATATATGTGTATGGTCTGCACGCAGATTTGCATATTCATCAATCAGCTGATTAATTAGTTTACCACCCTCATCTGCGTTAGCCTCTGTAAACAGTAGCGTTGCGTTCGGAAAAGCATCCAACGCCGCCAATAATTCAGTGCAATCCGTGTTGACGCCGTTGATATCTAGTGTTTCTGGATGATAAGTAATCAAAAAAGTGGGTTGCCCAAATGCAAAGTTAAGATCTTTTTCCAGGGTTTGACGACTCAAGCAATTCCATTTTCTTATGCGCTCAATCCCGGGTGAACCGGTATTAAAAACAAAATCGGGCCGCTCTCCCATTTGGATCACACGATTTCGATAAGGCTCTGCTGCAGTAAAGTGAAGATGCGCCATTTTTGTGATGCAGTGACGAATATTATCATCGATCGCACCTGCGGAAAGTTCACCGCCATGAATATGCGCGATGGGTATTTTCAAAAATAAAGCAGCTTGGGCTGCAGCTAATATTTCAAATCGATCACCCAGAAGCACGATGATGTCTGGTTTTAATCTGTCAAAAGCGTCCGCAAAACCCAATACCCCTACACCCACTGATTTTGCAACGCCAACACCTGTGTCACTCGACAACAACATTTCTACTTTTGCATCTATCTTAAAACCATCTTGTTCGATTAAGCGGTATGTTAACCCAAATTCCGATGACAAATGCATACAAGAGACAACGAGTTGTAATATCAAATCATCATCTTCGCATACTTCATGTAAAAAGTTTTTAAACAGCCCGTATTCTGCACGCGTTCCTGTTACTACTAAAATTTTTTTTCTAATTTTGCCTTGCAATAACTTCTCCCAATCCCACACTACTAGGTATATTAACAACACGATTTTTGCCTTGCAATAACTTCTCCCAATCCCACACTACTAGGTATATTAACAACACGATTAACCATATCTTCTGCTACCGTCAAATCCATTCTGGGTGAATTTTTGTACATAGGAAGCTGATGCATCAATGTCCAGATTGGGCGTGCACCAACACCTATTTTGTTCAATTCTTCTAGTATTTCCTCTCTGTGCAACGCATAGGATTTCTCTAATACCAACGCATTTAACCAATAGTTGCTTCTCGCATTCTCTGGCTCAGTTAATAGGCGCACTCCATCGACCTCTGAAAAATGTTGCTGATAAATTTCAAACAAATCTCGTTTAATTTTTAAAAAACCGGGTAATTGTTCAAGCTGCGCACACCCTAATGCTGCGTTGATATTAGGCATACGATAGTTATACCCTGTCATATCATGATAATACTCCCAAGGATGCGGCTTTTTTGCTGTGGTACTCATATGTTTTGCTTTTCGCGCCAACTCAGTATTATTCGTCAGGACGGCACCACCACCACCTGTTGTGATAATTTTATTGCCATTAAAACTTAACGCACACAATAATCCATGGTTCCCCACGTGTTTATCTCTGTAAAATGAGCCTAAAGCTTCAGCAGCATCCTCAATTAATGTTAATCGATATTGCTCAGCCAGCGGCAGCAAATGATCTAGATCAACAGGATGCCCAAACGTATGCATAACGCAAATTGCACGAATGGGTCGCCCAGTTTGTCGATTATAACAAGAATTATTTTTTATGATTGAATTTTTTTTAAGATAATCAGATAGTTTCTGAATATCGATTCCTAAATGTTTAGATTCGGTATCAATAAAATGAGGAATTGCACCGCAATAGTGAATAGCATTAGCAGTGGCAACGAAAGATAGCGTGGGGGTTAAAACCTCATCTCCCGGCAAAACACCTGCCAACATAAAACAAAGATGTAGCGCTGACGTACCATTCATGGTAACAATTGCGTGTTTAATGCCAGTATATTTTTCCAAATCACGCTCGAAACGATCAACATATTTTCCAACAGAAGATACCCAGCCTGTATCCAAGCAGTCTTTGACGTATTGCCATTCTGATCCATTAAATAAAGGTTCGTGCAGGGGAAGATGATTATCGCGATAGACTGGAAATGCAGAGGAAATTTTCTTAACAATATTTTGATAATTCATTGGATCGGTCACACCATGTAAAGCGATGGCTTGTATTTTTTCATATTTTCATGAGCTAAAAACCATTCTATGGTTTCAGTTAATCCTAGCTTGAATCCAGAAATTCCAGCATATTTTGGTTGCCAATCGGTCAATTGAAATGCTTTCGAATTATCAGCCCACAAACGCTCTACCTCACTAGCCGCGGGACGAATACGCTGATCATCTGATTCTACAGTCACAGATACGCCCATTATTTCAGCAATCAATTTTGCTGTATCTGCCATGGAAATTTCAAAATTACTACCAATATTAATCACCTCTCCAATACTTTTTTCAGATTCTGCAACAGCAATAAAAGCGCTTGCGGTATCTTTGACAAACGTAAAATCTCTGGTTGGATGCAATGAACCCAATTTAATTTTTTTAGCACCCGCTGCAATCTGAGTAATCACTGTTGGAATAAAAGCGCGAGCAGATTGTCTTGGGCCATAGGTGTTAAAGGGGCGAATGATGCTCACCGGTACACCAAAAGAGGTGTAAAACGACATAACAATTTGGTCTGCACCTATTTTGCTTGCAGAATAGGGAGATTGCCCCTGCAACGGATGCTTTTCGTCAATAGGCACGTACTGCGCTGTCCCATACACTTCGCTTGTTGACGTGTGCACCACTTTTCGAATCTCTAGTTCTCGCGCAGCTTGCACAACATTTAAAGTGCCTTTGATATTGGTGTCAACATAGGTGTCTGGGGAATGGTACGAGTATGGGATGCCGATTAAGGCTGCTAAATGCAACACAATATCGCAACCTGCCATGGCGGTTTTTACACCATAGGGATCACGAATATCGCCCATCACAACTTCTATCTGGCGCTTAATATCATCAGGCAGTGTATCTAACCATCCCCAAGTACCAAAGGAGTTGTAACAGGTAAATGCGCGCACAGAACAACCAGAAAGTATTGCTTGCTCAACCAAGTGTGAGCCGATAAAGCCGTCTGCGCCAGTGATTAAGACTCGGCTAATTTTATTCAATTGCATGAAATCATCCCTGTAAAATTGAATGATATCTTGAAGCATCGGTCATTTATTTACAAGATGAAAAACACTATAATAAGATTCATTACTAGGAATATATCGAGGGGTTGTTCAAAATGTCTGATCGCAAAATTTTCTGGTGCAATCATTGTTTAAACATATCTACTCGCCCACGCATTACGTTTGATCATAGAGGGTGGTGTAATGCGTGTCAGTGGATGGAAGAAAAAAAACAATTGAATTGGCACGCCAGAGAAAAAGAATTCCAATTATTAGCTGATCAATGCAAGACTCACAATGACATGTTTAACTGCATCGTACCTGTGAGTGGAGGCAAAGATGGATCCTATGTCAGCTATATTTTAAAACATAAGTATCATTTAAATGTACTTGCTGTCACAGTGAAGCCAGCGCTTTCTCTTGATATCGGAAATACCAATTTAAATAATTTTATCGAAGCTGGTTACCACCATATTCAAATCTCCCCAAACATGAAGGTGATTCAAAAATTGAATAAGTACGGTTTTATTGAAAAAGGGTTTCCTTACTATGGATGGCTCATTGCGATCATGACGTCCGTTATTCAACTGGCTGTTAAATTTGATATTCCGTTAATTGTTTATGGTGAAGATGGTGAAGTGGAGTATGGGGGATCAACAGAGAATAAAAATCGTGCTACCTATGATATCGACTACATGAAACGTGTCTATCTCGAGGGTGGCTATACACGCGTACTACAAAAAATTAGAGAAAACGAAAAAATATCTGAAAAAGAACTTGCATGGTTCACCTTTCCTGAACACATCGACAATTTGAAGTTTACGCATTGGTCTTATTTTGAGTCTTGGGATTCTTATCGAAATTACATTATTGCCAAAGAACATTGTGGATTAACAGAAAAAGAAAAAGGCAACACAGACACATTTACCAATTTTGCTCAAAATGACCAGGCACTCTATTCCTTACATGCTTACTTGATGTATTTAAAATTTGGCTTTGGGCGTGCAACACAAGATGCCGGCATTGAAATTCGCCGAGGCGCTATGACACGAGACCAAGCCATTAATCTAGTTCAAATGTATGACAATGCCTATCCGCACGAATACATAAACACCTACTTACAATATTATAAAATGTCAAAAGAAGAATTTGACGCCGTACTAGATAAATATGCCAATAAAGATTTGTTTGAAAAACAACGGGGTATTTGGCAACCAAAATTTACAGTAGGAACACCTTTCTTCATTAGGGATACTGTGACCGCATGAAAATTGTCATTATTGATTATGGCATGGGAAATATCTTTTCTCTCACTGGTGCCTTAAACTATATTGGCATAAATCCAGTTATCTCAAACAATGCAAATGATATCAGAAATGCTGATAAATTATTCCTACCGGGCGTTGGTGCATTCAACCAAGCTATGAACAATATTAGAAATCTTCACCTAGACACGCTATTATACACAGCCGTCATCGAAAATAAAAAACCAATTTTAGGTATCTGCCTTGGCATGCAACTCATGGGACATTCAAGCACAGAAAATCAATTTTCTACAGGTCTTAAATTTATTAATGGGATTACTACAAAAATTAATCATCCTTCTGTTAAAATACCGCACGTTGGTTTTAATCAAGTTATTACAAATAGAAATTCTCGCCTATTTTCCAACATTGAATCATTATCAGATTTTTACTTCACACACAGCTTTAAAATGGAGAGTACTGACAACATTAATCCTTTCTTTTGCGAATACGGGAATCAATTTGTTGTCGGCTATGAAAAAGACAATATAGCAGGTGTACAATTTCACCCTGAACTGAGTCAAACCAATGGATTACAATTACTAAAAAATTTTGTTGAGCGCTTTTGATGTTACGAAAACGAATTATTTTTACATTAATCTACGATGATGGTTACTTCTGTCAAAGTCGCAATTTTCGATTGCAGCGTGTAGGCAATATACACTGGCTTGAAAAAAATTATCAATTTCAAAAAATTTCATTTTCATTGGATGAATTGATTATTCTAAACGCAACACGTAACAATAAAGATATTATTAAATTTGTCAAATCAATATCTCAGCTGAGAAAAAATGTATTTATACCCATTGCCGCCGGCGGTGGTATTAGAAGTATAAAGGACGCTGAACTTTTGTTCCAAAATGGGGCGGATAAAATAGTCATTAATACAATTCTATACACTAGCCCAATACTAGTTAATGCGCTTGTTTCACGCTATGGCGCACAAAGCATCATCGCTGCTATTGATTATAAGATCATCAATAATGCACCAGTTATTTATATTCAAGATGGTGCTCAAGAACTTGAAACCTCATTAACGGACTATTTTAACTATTTGCAAACGCTTCATATTGGGGAAATTTATCTCAACAGCATTGATAAAGACGGGACTGGATTTGGATATGATTTTGAAACAATTCACGCTATTTCAAAGAATCTATCAACCCCTTTAATTATCGCCGGCGGTGCAGGTAACGAAATACATTTAGAGAAAGGTCTTATGCTTGAAAACGTTAGTGGTGTTGCTACAGCAAATTTATTTAATTTTATTGGAGATGGCTTACCAAAAGCGAGAGAAAAAATACTTCATAATGGTTTAAACATTGCACAGTGGAAAACACGAAATAACCAGATATTATGCGCATCATAATTAATAAAATTTCTACTAAATATCTTTTTTTCTAGCTATAACAATCTAAGGCGCGACATGCAAGCTTGTTTTCAAAATCTATTTCAACTCAATAATAAAGTCGTTGTAGTAACCGGTGCCGCTGGTATTTTAGGATCTACATTTTGCAAAGCACTATGCTCTATGGGAGCAAAAGTCGCTTGTCTTGATTTATATGAAGAAAACTTAGCTCAATTATCTGCTGAATTACTAAAAGAATATGATAAAAATAATTTTCTTTTATTGCCCTGTGATGTATCCAATCCTAAATCTGCAACATGCGCTGTAGAAAAAATCTGCAAACATTTTTCACATATTGACATCCTTTTAAATAATGCTGCAACAAAAACAAAAAATGTTCGTGCCTTCTTCACTGATTTTTGTGAATACTCGCTAGAAACGTGGGATGAAGTGATGTCAGTTAATTTAGATGGGATGTTTTTAATGGCACAAGCAGTTGGAAAAAAGATGCTTAACAGAAAACAGGGGGTTATTCTACAGACCGCTTCTGTATACAGTTTAATTTCTCCAGACCAACGCATTTATGAAGGCTCTGACTATTTGGGTGGAAAAATTAACACGCCAGCGGTTTATACCGCATCAAAAGCGGGCGTAATTGGTTTAACAAAACATTTGGCAACGCTATGGGGCGGTGAAGGCATACGTGTCAATGCACTTTGCCCGGGCGGAGTTTCTAGCGGACAAAACGGTGAATTTAATAAAAAATATGCCATGCGTGTACCCATGGGGCGAATGGCTGAGCCTATAGACATGGTTGGACCAGTTTTATTTTTAGTGAGTGACGCCGCAAGATATATTACTGGACAAGTGTTATATGTGGACGGCGGTTTGTCCGCCTGGTAATGCCAAGGAAAAATCCTCGTAACTTTTGAACAAATTGACTTGTTTCCGATATTTTGACTCAGTCTTTATCACTTCATCAAGAAGCAACTTATCACGAGGCCAATATAAAGCACAATGCGCTAATGGATATACTGTATTGACATCCGTATTATAGCTTCCTTGTATATATACTTCTGTAGGCTCATGTAAATTTACTGGCAAAATATCATAATTCAATGCTATCGCCAAACCAGTCGACGACCAACCCACTACAATTTTTGGATTCCAAATTTTCAAACTACTTTCAAAAGAATACGAAGAATCTTCAATTATAGCCATAGGATATTGGTTTCTTAGAATTTTTATTGCCGCATCATTAGAACCGGGCGTTAATCGAAATACAATTTTCATTGTATTTTCTATTGTCCATTGAATCAACGATTTCATTTCTATTACACGCGTTTCTACAAAAATATTTGGGGATAAGAAAATTATTGCGTTTTCCTTCATTTTTATATTATCTGGTCGCTGACTTATATTAAAAATTTCTGATCCTGGAAATCGATTTTTAAAATAATTTTCTGAAAATTTATTGATAACATTAATACAATTTATTTTTGGAATAAGGATACTTAACATTAACAATCCATGCTGAGTATATATAGTATTAATATTTTCATCTAGACAGGCATAAAGCGGCATACTTGGTGCAAGAAACTCAACCTCCATGACTCCTGCATTTTTCGCTAACTGCCAAAAAATGCGATAAAACACATAGTCACCAATGTTTAAAGCCGCGATCGTTTGATACACAACTGCATGTGAGGCAATCTCAGAGATCGCGTTTTTTATTTTATAAGAATGCCCAAAAGAAAGACGAGACAGCAACAAAATTAGCTTGATCAAAGATGGACAACCGATCGCGCGCAATCCATCATGACTAGAGGTGTTAATTCTCACGGTCATACCCGATGATTTTTGTAAAAAACGTTTGTATAATATTTCTTCCGCAGCCGCACCAAATCCAACAAAAACTCTTTTAATCTCAGCTAAACTATTTTGCTTTTTTTCATTTCTTACGCACCGCCAAATTATAATAGCCTTATATAATCCAACACAAAATATCAAAGCATCTGACAAATAGAATAATCTAAAAAGCTTCATTAAATGAAAGATAATCTTTCCCTTCGGACTAAATTCAGGTTTAACATGCGTCGCAATTGCATAAATAATATTCTCGTCAACGAGTGCCCATAACGGGATATCTGTTTGACCTTGCAAAATCAAGGTCATCGCAGACACCTTTCTTCTAATGTCATACTCTTTCATAAATTATTAGCTACGTCTTTCTACAATTTTTACTTTATAATCTATAAAGTTATTTCGGTATACTTTGCTAAAAATAATCAAATATTCTTTTGTTTTTATGTAATAAGAGAACTGTATTTATTTAAAAAAGAATGAGATGGTCGTATTTTTGTCCGTTCATGATAGGATGCGGGATAGGATGCAGGAAAATCAAATGGGAAACTTTCCCAAAATATTTTTTCAAGATGATTTTCTTCATCATTAACCTCTTTAGATATGGAATTAATCATATCATTAACTGCAATTTCAATGTCATTCGAATTATTTTCAGCAACAGACCACTGTTTTTCTTTCCATGCTTTAAACATTTCATATCTTCCACCTTGCTTTTTATATGAATTAAATTCTAAAAACATCTCTTTGAATGTTAGAAACCGATCATTCTTATTATCTTTAACTAATTTTGGTACAAACATGTCATAATTTTCGCAATCAAGATCATATAAAAAAAAGTTGGTTAGTAATAATGGTTTATTGAGAATACGAGGTATGCAATCAAGACCTGTACTGGTACTAATAAATAAATCACAATTAGCGGCCAAATAAATATCTAGAAAATCTGAACGCAAAGTATGATTAGCATAATCTATCACTAAATGATGAGAAAAATCTAATTTATGATGAACATCTTTTCCCATTCTAATTACATAATAGCCTCTATTGATCAATAAAGTAATTGCCTCATAATAATTAGAAATATCTGCATCACGATAGCTATCAAATGATCCGTCATTATTCATATGTGTTTGCAAATATTTTGAATCTCTCACTAGCAAACAAACAAATTTTGAGCCCTCCCTAATACCCAATTTCTTCAATAGAAACGCACCTTTTTTAATTTCCATGGTAGTAAATTTAATAAATGGTTCTTGTATTGAACAAAAAAACCCCCACTTATCATCAACGCCAGATGAATACTCAAATTGTTTTACAGGATCATTTAAATATTTTTCTTTTAGTGTTATTGATAATAATCTATCTATTTGGAAACAAACTCTTCGAAAAGGTAAAATAAAAAAAGCCCTTTTCCACATTTTATATAACTGCTTATTAGAAATATTAAATGGATCAGCATAATAAAATCTTACATATTTATTACGCTCTTTATTTTTTTTAAGATAACACAACATTAGATGGGTATTAACTCCGAAATGGCCAATACGCCATGAGTATAATTTAATTAACCTTATTTTCACTAAAGGATCAAGGATTAATATAATCAGCACAAATGGAGTGGCAATTAAACAAAAGTATAACTCTTTGCATAAACCCCATAATCCATAATTGTCAAAAATATATTTTATTTTTTTTGTAAAAAATCCCATTTAACTTCCTCCTAAAAACTTTTGCTCATGATTTGAATTAACTACGCAGTAAACAATATTTTTACAATTTTGTTTTCATTTTTCTCGCTAGCATACGCACAAATAACAAATCAATTGGCGTATCAATGTCGATAGAACGCTCTTCTGGCATTTCATAGAAAATCGTATTATTTGTAATGACTTGGTCATTTTTAAATAATGCACTGCGTTTCCAAATATAAATAGAGGCATTTAGATCGTAGCATTTAGGCGCGTCTTGTCGCCTAACTACAGCCTTCTCTCCCAACTTACTCAATGTAGCATAACCAACACTATCAATTTCGACTATATTAAAATAGGGAGATTTTCGTGCTTTGGCACCTGTAATCAGATTATTTGCCTTTTTATGCTGAAGAAAGTAGGTCATGGCATTTTTGACATCATCAATTTTTCGAAGTGGGGAGGTCACATCAAGATCAACAATAATATCATAATGCACATTTTTTTTTGTTTCAACCTCTAAAACTGCGTGTTTTATTACTGGTAACTTACCAGCAGTATCGGATGCCAAATAATCTGGTCTTTTTATCAAGCAATCAGCTCCCCATTTCCTTGCTATTGCTAAAATTTTTTTTGAATCACTGCTCACTGCAATTGTATTAAATAGATTTGATGCTTTTGCTTGCAAAATACTGTGTGCAATTAATGGTTTCCCCAAAAAAGAAATAATATTTTTATTTTTAACACCCTGTGATCCACCTCGTGCGCAGATGGTACATATTTTTTTCATACTGTTATCCATTTTTTTTCTTGATTAGCATTTTCAATAATTTTAATTAATTTAACAATATTTAGCCCCTGCTCATAATCACATAAAGTCTCTACATGAGAATTTAAGATTGCAATATGCTCTGCCTCATAGGTATCTACAGCTGGCAGCACTTCTTTTTTTTCATCTATCTGTAATACATTGTAAATAAGGTCTGCAAAATAGGTATGTTTTGCTGTCTGAATATGCAGTTCGCGTCTTGGGATACGACTTAAGTAATCCATGTGGAACAATACCATTGGGCAATGTCGACATTGCATCACAATAGAATAACTATCTTCGCTATTAATATGAAGATCGCTAAAACGACCGCCTAGCGCAGTCACTTGAGCTGCTGGCCCGCAAATCCAAGTGCTGTAATCTAACTCATGACTTAAATCTCGCAACACACCACCGCCCAATTCTTTTTGTGCAGAATAAGTATCTGTGTAATCGATATTCTTGCGCCACTCCGGAAGATATTGGCCCACGCGCGCTGAAAAGGAAATTAATTTTTCATCAGAAAGTAATTTTTTTAATCTCTGAATCACCGAATGAAAGCGTAGATTATATCCAACGTAAATAGAAGATTTTATTTTGATGAGATTCTCAACAGGTTCTGAAAATAATGGTTTCTCAACCATAATTTTCCCCTCAAACTGATTATTCACGAGTTCATTCAATGTGTCAAAATGTAAGCTGGTTGCATTTGCAATAACAATATAATCAAATTTTCTATTAGCAATCGCTTGGTTAATTGAAGAATAGCGAAGATGATCATTTGTTATTTGTTGCGTTACTAATGCGATTGGGTGCCCCATTTTTTCTAATAGTGCAGCATGCCTTTTTCCAATCGAACCATAGCCAATAACCAATATATTCATTTGTTATTCTCATCAACACATCATCATTGTGTTATTTCTTAAAAAAACAGCCGTTATCTTAATATAAATATTCTCTACATCAATTGAGCGGCGCTGCTTATAATACTCCCAGAAATTTTCCTGCAATAGTTTGTCTTCACTTGTTTCAACCCATTTTCCTGTTAACCTTGCTTCCATTTCTATGACAGCCTCTAATAACTGCTCCGGTGTATTTTCCACCAAAGAAACTTTTCTCTTGGAAAATTCGTCTAAAATATCACCAGAGATAGAACCACAGATACGCGTGGTTTCGCTAAAAGGCAAGAAATTTCCTGTTTCGTTATTTTTAAGCAGTTTTGGTAAAAACAAATGGCAGGGATACCACATCAGAGTTTCGGCAAACACAGGAGAAATATTCGTTAATAACACAGGTCTTCTGAAAATCTGTGAGACACAATCTAACCCTGTTGTAGTAGAGATAGCAAACTCACAATGCGCACATAAATAAATATCCATAAAATCAGACCGCAATGGATGATTTGCGTAGTCAATAATGTTGGGATGATTTACATCAAATGCCTTTTCTACATGTTTACCCATGCGAAAAACAAAATAACCTTTATCGGCTAGATATTCAGTTGCTTTCTTGTAGTTCGAGACATCAGAATTCCGATGGTCATGGTAGCTCCAATCTGTCTCTGGATATTGACGTTTTAAATACCCGGAATCCCTCACAGTTAAACAAACAAATTTATCTCCTTCTTTCAAACCAAATTTTCTTAGAGCACTTTTACCCATTTTTTTTTCACATTCCATGAACTCCAAATGTGGTTTTTTTATTTTTTCTAAAAATCCATATTTATCAATAGCACCATGAAAACAAGACTCATATAAGCATTTTACAGGGTCTTTTTTATATCGCTTTGGCGATAACAAACATAAAAACTGATCTATCTGAATTGCCAATAATGAGAATGGAGTAATTGGGATAACGCGTTTCCACATCTTTGCCAATTGACTATTGCACGGTTTTGACATGTTATAAAAAAGAGTTTTTTCTTTGCGAGAAAAATAACCCAGATCAAATGCGCAAAGCATCAACTCCGTATTTAATGCATAATGGCCTATGCGCGATGACTGCAATCCTATAAGTCGAATGCGATAAATTGGGGACATCAATAAAATGATCAGTGACACTGGCAGCGTAATCACATAAAAAACTCGCCTAAAACTGGCGAATAGAATTTTTTTGATCAACTTCATATCACTTAAAACGGCCCCCTAAACCAATCCCCAGGCACATCATGCAAGCAAGCCTGGCCCTCTGTTAACTCAGCCACCTCAATCGTCACACGAAGCATATCAGCTACTTTTAGTACAATATCTTTTGCCGTTGGATGATAATACTTTGTCAGACCAAAACTGGTTGGTTCGGGATTATCAGGGTTAGCAATCAACACAGGTGCTTGTGCCAATGCATTAAATAACTTAGTGCTGACTGTTGAAATAATTTCACTGCCTACACAACAGGTGGGTTGGCTGGTATCCAGCGCTATTAATCGTTTTGTTTTTCGTACTGAATGGAAAACGGTATCCCAGTCGATAGGTCGAATTGATCTCAAGTCGATCACTTCACAAGAAATATCAAATTTTTCTAAATACTCAGCGGCGCGGAGCGCTTCGACTGTCATATACGACATGCCAATCAGTGAAATATCAGCGCCCTGTCTCACTACTTTTGCTTGCCCCAAGGGAACTTCATAATAGCCTTCTGGCACAGCGCTAATGCTGTTATGTAACCATCGGTGCTCCATAAATACCACGGGATTATTATCTTTAATGCTGGATAATAATAACCCCTTGGCGTCATGCGCAGAGGTGGGTGATACCACCTTCAAACCAGGAATATGTGCAAACCAGGATTGTAAATTTTGCGAGTGTGTTGGCCCTTGCCCCCAGCCTCTACCCATAATTAATCTAAACACAACTGGTACAGAACACTGGCCACCAAGCATGTAGTGCCATTTCGCAGCTGAATTCACGAGCTGGTCCATCGCTAATAGAAAAAAATCTAATCGCTGGTGTGACACCACAGAGCGAAAACCCGCTATTCCAAGACCTACTGCAATGCCTGTCATGGCGTTTTCTGAAGTAGGCATATCAAATACGCGGTCCACCCCAAATTTTTCTTGTAGGTCCTTGGTAGTACCAAAAATATTTTTAGGATCATCGGCGCCTAATCCATAACATAACACTTTCTTGTCTTGCGCCATCGCAATATGCATAGCTTCATTAATGGCAGCGGTAAAGGTTAGCTGATGCATAGGCTTTCCTCCACGGGATCAAGCGCATACTCTCCACTGATCGCTTCATGCGCCTCAGGAAAAGCCGAATGCTCAGCAAACAAAAAGGCTGCTTCAATTTCTTTGTTGATATCAAAACGCATTTTTTCTAATTGTGCTGAGGGAACGCCATCTGATAGGAGTGATTGTTTTAGTTGTTCAATAGAATCCTGCGCAAGCCATTTTTCAAACTCAGCAATCTCACGATATCCGAGATCATTATCATAATTAGGCCCACAATGCTCGCGATAACGATAGGTATAAATTTCGACAAAGCTGGGGCCGTTGCCCGCACGTATACGTGCTGTCATGTCACAAAGCACATCATAACAAGCCTCTACATCATAACCATCTTCAACCAAGGCCACTTGTGCGCCAATCCCGGCTACAAATTGGTGAATCTGACGATCAACTGGCTGCCGTTTTTTAAATGGCGTATATACCGAATAAAAATTGTTTTCGCATACGAATAAAATCGGCAATTTTTTCAGCACTGAAAAATTTAACGATTCAAAGAAAACACCTTCTTCAACGGCGCCGTCGCCCAGGTAAATACAGCTTATTTTATTTTCACCAGAGAGTTGGATTGATAATCCCAAACCAACACCAATGGGAATTGTATTGCCAACAATAGCAGTACTTCCCATAAATCCAACGGATTGATCGATAAGATGCATAGAACCACCACGCCCGCGGCAGCAGCCCGTCACTTTTCCGTGAATCTCAGCAATCATGGCGTTTAAATTACCGCCTTTGGCAAGATAATGTGCGTGCGCACGATGGCTACTGACAGCATAATCTGTTTTTCGTAATACAGCACCGCTCGCCACAGCTGCGGCCTCTTGGCCAATCGATAAATGCACGGGCGTGCGCATTTTTTGTTTTGGATAGGCATCCGCAATCGCTTCTTCGATCATACGGATACGCAGCATTTGGTAGTAAAAATCTATTTTTTGAGTTTGTGTGACTGTCATGGAATAAACCAATAATAATCGCCCGTATAGCCCGCTTCTTTAAAGAACGTCTTCCATTCATCTACATGCATGACGGTTTTTGCCGTCAAATTCCACGCTTCCATGCGGGCTTTTTCTTCGTCGTCATGATAAGCATCGATGGTAATAAAACTATGATGGCGTTTTACCCGTTCAATTTCTTTTAATGCCTGAATTAATTCTGGCTTTTCCAAATTGTGCAGTGTTGTAATTGAAATCACGCAATCAAAACTTTTATCTGGAAATGGCAAGCGTGTTGCGCAAGCAACTTGGCAATGCGGCTGCATATCTGGAATAGCATTTTCAATCGCATACTCAGAAATGTCGATACCTTTTACCGTGATACCGGGAATCAACCGCGCTATATCATGCATCATAAAACCTTTGGCGCAGCCAATATCTAATACAGAGCTATTTTTACTAAGGCCATATCGTTTTTGAAAATCTGGAACAACAGGTTCCCAAAAACGAGGGTGGTAATGAAAGCCGCCATAGCCATGATCACGAGAACCATCGAAAAAAGCTTCGCCGAATTGGCGCGCAATCTCTCTGTCTTGTGACGTCTTTGTTTGACCGCGCTCTGAAACCTTGCGAGTGGTGCGCGGATAGTTGGCCATTAAATTGATTTCAACACCCATGAAAAAATTCCTGAATTTTATTGATTACGTAATTCAATTGCTCTGCGGATAATTCTGGATAAACCGGCAAACTCAGCATTTCTTTTGCTAATCGCTCTGCCACGGGAAAATCACCTAGTCGGTAATTTAATGATTTGGCTGCTTGCTGCAAGTGCAGCGGAATCGGATAGTGCACCTTAGATTCGATGCCTTCTTCTTGTAAAAAAGCGGCTAACGCATCTCTTTGCTTCGTTAAAATGACAAAATTATGATACACGGGAATTAAATCTTGATGTTCTGTTGGCACTGTTACTAAATGTGATAATGCGTCGCGATAACACTTGGCGTTATGCTGTCGTTTTTGGGTCCATTGTTTTAAATATTCCAAACCATGCAAAACAATATTGGCTTGAACGCTATCAAGACGCGAATTCAATCCCCATTCTGCACAATGGTCTCGATCTATTAATCCATGATTACGCAGGCGTTTTAAATGATGATAAAGATCTGGATTTCTCGTGGTAATAAAACCACCATCGCCGTAAACATATAAATTTTTTAAAGGATGCAAGCTAAAACAGCCGATATCTCCTATCGTACCTGCAAATTGGTTTTGATAAGTAGCGCCGATGCATTGTGCAGCATCTTCAATCACAACCAATTGATGATGCTTTGCAATAGATTGAATTGCCGCCATGTTTGCAGGTCTTCCCGTTAAATGCACTGGTATAATCGCTTTTGTTTTTTTGCTGATGCATTTTTCTATTTGTTTGACATCGATGTTTAAATCTTCGGTAACATCGCAAAAAACGAGCTTTGCGCCCACCATGGCAACAGCACCCGCTGATGCAATAAACGAATTAACAGGGACAATCACCTCATCATCGCGTCCAACACCCAATGCTTTTAATGCCATAACCAATGCATCAGTTCCGTTGGCGACGGTCAATACATAAGGGCACTCTAAATGCTTTCCGATGGCTTGTTCACATTTTTCAACAAAATCACCGAGAATATAGGCACCAGAAGAAAATACTTCATCCACTGCATGTAAAATTTCTTGCCTATAAAGTGCGTAACGCGATTTAAAATCGACAAAAGGCACTTTTATTTTATTTTCTGTTTGGATATTCATGCATAAAACTCTTTGATCGTTTTAATCATATAATTCAATTCATTCTTGGCAATAAACTCATGTACCGGCATCGATAAAGTTTCTGCGCAAACTTTTTCTGTGATCGGAAAATCTCCAGATTTATAGCCATATACTTTTGCCGCTGGCTGCAAATGCATGGGAATAGGATAATGCACTTTTGCATCAATTCCGTGTTTTATCAAATATGCTTTTAGCGCATCTCTATTTTGACAACAAATAGAATACAAATGATACACCTGTTTAATTTCAGGTTCCCTTTTTGGAATGCTGATTTCAGGTATTTCAGCTAACCCTTGATCTAAATATACGGCATTTTGAATGCGTGAATCCGTAATGTGATTAATCTTGGATAATAAATGATCGCCGACAACCGCTTGAATGGTGTCTAAGCGCGAGTTGTAGGCGAATACATCACATTCATCTCTATTTTTTAGACCATGGTTGCGCAGTAAGCGTAATTGATTGGCAAGCTTGTCTGAATTCGTTGTGATAATGCCGCCATCTCCCCATACGTTTAAATTCTTCAGGGGATGAAAACTAAAACACCCTATATCACCCAATGTTCCCACAAAGCGATCTTTGTAAGTGCCTTGTATTGCATGACAAGCGTCTTCTACTACAAATAAATTATGTTGCTTTGCTATGCTATTAATCTCATCCATGTGACAAGCTTTTCCTGCCCAATGCACAGGTAAAATGGCTTTTGTTTTTGGGGTAATTTTAGAAATGATTTGATTGGGATCGATTGTGTAATCAGGCAAAATATCCGCAAAAACGGGTTTAGCCCCTGCAGTGACAATCGCACCAATGGTGGCATAGAAGGTAAATGGCGTTGTAATGATTTCATCACCTTCTTTTATTCCCAATGCTTTCAGGCTTAAAAACAAGGCATCTGTGCCACTACCTACGCCAATGGCATGCTTCGCGTGCATTAATGTTTTGAATCTGTCTTCAAATAAATCAACAGCTTTTCCCAGCGTAAAATCATTATTCAGCACCACTTGCTTAATTTTTTGCAAAATGACATCGCAGTCTGAAAACTGATTGGTCAGATAATTATGATTAATCTGAATTTTACTATCTGTTTCATACTGTACTGGCAAGAAATTAGCTACTGTCACGCTGATGCCCTTTTAACAAATATCATAAATTCCATACTGACGCGTGTTTTACTGCCTCGGTTGATTGCGCCACGATGCAACAATCTATCATGAAAAATGACGGCGTTCCCCATTTTTGTGTTCAGTAATACAGGTCCCAGGGCCTCTTCGTCTTCATCAATTTTCGGCTTTACAAAACTACCTCTGAGCTCGCCATGATAGCGCCATTCTTTTTTCTGCGAATAGGGAACCACCTGCAACCCACTTAACCCGGGTTCGGAATAAAGCGAAACCCAAACTTTGTCCGCCTTATGATCTTTCGAGGATTTATACCCATGACCCAGCTCCGCAAACCATGCGTCTGCGTGCAGGGGCCCTACATCCAAAGGCTCATTGGGCCTCACCAGTCGCCAATCAAATTCCTCATGACCAATATCTTCTTGGTCTACGATGATAATGGGCCCATATTCCGATTCTATTTTTTGTATTAAAGACATTTTTCTAATTTTATTGGCAACCGATTTTGAAAACATTCTTGCAGATTTAATCCAGGTTGATCCGTGATCAAGCAAATGGGAAAGTTTGTGATAGTCATACAGCGCTATTTCAGAAAAGTATTTCCATGCTTTTGGATTCACTTCTTTAATTCTTTCTAACCATTGCTCACGAATAAATTCCACAATTTCATCTGATTCAGCTTGCGTGAAACTATACGCTTGAAAAAATCCCGCTCCCTGCTCAAGCGTGTAGTCCAATTCAGATGTGACACAATTTAATTCCATTTTTATTCCTTAATTTATGCTTGATGAATATAATCCAATGGTAAATTTTTAATGGTATCAACATGGGGAGATAACCAAGTAATCGCATTATCCAATCCTTGTGCCAAGCTCACGCTGGGCATCCAATCTAATTCTCTTTTTGCTTTTTCTGTATTCATGCTATAAACAGCGTCTTTTCCGGGCCTATCAGCAGTGGATTCCGCAAAAGTATCAAAATTAATGTGCATGCGATCACAGATCATTTTCACTAAGTCAGCGATCAAAATAGTTTGACCACTAGAAAAATGATAAGTTTCGCCTGGTTTTCCTTTTTTTAATGCTTTATCGATGCCGCTCGCAATATCTTCTCCATAAATAAAAGCACGCTCTGATTTTCCGCCGCCATGTAACATTATTTTTTTTCCTAACAGAGCATAAATAATAGTGCGCGGTATAATGCGATACAGCTGTTGCCCAATACCATAAAAATTTGCAAAACGCGTTAATATCACTGGGAATTGATACTGTTGATAAAAGGCCTTCAAACTCATATCAATTGCTGCATGGGATACGGCATAAGGCGTTGAGGGATTAAAGGGTTGGTTTTCATCCACCATTGAACTCGTATTACCATATACTTCAGGTGTTGATACCCTTAAATAACGCTCTAAAAAATCACACTGCCTTAAATAATTATGCAACCGTGCTTTTGCGACAAAATTGGTTTGATACCATTGCTCTGGTGTTTTCCAACTCTCCGCAACCATGCCTTGCCCGGCAAAATCGATAATATAAGCTGGCTTATAGTTAGAAATAAGTTTGGAAAGCTCATTAAAATTTTTATTAATATCGTATTGATAGAAAGAAAATGCTTTGATATTAGAATGATTTTTATAGGGACATAATAATTCATGTGATTGCCGTGAGCGACTGACACCAACAACTTCTTGTTCATTTGACAACAAATACTGAATCAGGCTTGCGCCGCCAAATGAATTGCTGCCTAGTATTAAGTATTTCAAACGCCCACACCCAGCTGTTTCATGGTTTTTAAATTATAAAAATGATCTGCGTTAAATAATCTTCCTGATTTATATTGATCTACCATCTCTTGAATCGCCAGCGCGACATTCTTTTTTGGCTTAAAACCAATATGTAATAATTTATCCGAGCAAACACGATATGAGCGAGGATCATTAGAAGGTGTTACTTTGATTTCAGCAGAAACCTGCTTTTGAACCAATTTTGCAATCTCTAAAATAGAAAGATTTTCAAAACCAGCGTTATAGATTCCTGTGATTTCTGGATGATCCAATAAATACAAATACAAATCAGCAATGTCATCGATATGAATGTTGGGACGAACCTGATCACCACCAAAAACCGTCATCACGCCGTTATTTAAGGCTTGCATCGTCATCATATTGACAGAAACATCGAGACGCATGCGAGGAGAATAGCCACAAACAGTGGCCGGACGCACAATTTGCGTAATAATTTTATCCGAATAACTCAACACAACACGCTCTGTCACCATTTTTGTTTTGTTATAATCAGATATTGGATTGAGTGGCAATTCTTCCGTGACTTTTAATGCATCATTTACGCCGTAAACGCTACCAGAAGAAGCATAAATAAACTGCTTTACGCCAGATTGGATCGCCAACGCCATTAGCTGCATAGTTGCTAAGGGGCCAACTTCCCAACTAAGTTTTGGATTTAAATCAGCACAAGGATCATTAGAAACGGCTGCCAAATGAATAACCGCATCAACTCCAACAAACCAATCAGTGTTTGGGTTTCGAATATCACTCTTAAGAACACAAAGATTCTCATGTTTTTCCAAATAATTCCCAAACCATTGCGTATCAATAACAGTCACTGTGTTGCCAGCAGCCAATAATTTAGGCACTAAGACACTGCCTTTATAACCGCAACCGCCTGTTACTAAGATTTTCATGCAATTTCCCTTAATCTGTCCGTTAAATAATGTGATAGAAACGCATGGCCCGTTTCTACCTTGCCATAGTCTGTCGAATTTAACCAAAAATTGTAATCGCCCAATTGTCGAAGTGCATTATTTCCGCTAAAGCCAGTGAGTGTAATAATAGAGACGCCTAGCTTTCTGGCAAGTGTCGCGGCATTCACAATATTTTTTGAATTACCAGAACTGCTGATGGCGATTAACAAATCTTCAGGGCGCGCAAACTGCGAAATCTGTTTTTCATATATTTTTTCATAACCGTAATCATTGGAAATGCAAGTGGTGGTTGCAGGATCCAACATAGACATAGCACGAACCTTGCCCATGTTAATCAAATCAATTACCACGTGACTTGCAATGGCTGCACTACCGCCATTCCCAATGACAAAAATTGTTCCATTTTTTTCGCGGCAACTTATCAGCAGATTAAGCGTTAACTCCATCGCTACTTGTGTTGCAATTTTTTGTTGAGATTGCGTGGTTATTTCTACCTGAGAAACGATCTCTGAAAAACTTGAAATATATTCTTCATAATTAATTATTTTGAAATCTGGTCTGTGAATTGTTTCAAGATCCATCTTACTTCCTTTTTAACGCTTTTCATGCATTTTTTACAAACATCGTAAACTCTAAACTCACCCTAGTGGTATTTGCATTGTTAGGAGCACCGCCATGCAATAATCTGTCGTGAAATACAATAGCATCCCCAGGTTTTGTGTAAACTAGCTCAACCGGTAAATCATTCTCATCCACGTCTATTTGTGGTTTCACAAAACCATTTCGCTCCTCACCATGATAGGGCCATTCTCCTTTATGTGACCCAGGAACTATGCGTAAACCATTCTTCCCTGGCTGACAATACAGCGCGACCCAAACTTTTACTCTTCTAAAACCTTCCTGTGTATTACCATGCCCTAACTCCCAAAACCAGGCATCTGCGTGTAAAGGGCCCATGTCTGAAGACTCATTTGGTCGCACTAATCGCCAATATATCTCTTCTCGTCCTATCTCCTCTTCATCAGAAATAATAAATTCACCGTAATGCTCTTCTAATGATTTAACCAATGAAGTTGAACGAATATAATCAACGGCATCTTTTGGTAAAATACGATTAATTTTTGGCCAAATTAAGGCGTGATTTACTAAGCTTGATATTTCATGGTAACGCGGCAAATCATATTCTAAAATTTTTTCTAAATGCTCTGGTGCATGTTTTTTCAAATTCTCCAGCCATTGCGTTTTAACCAGGCTCCTAACATTTTCCAGCTCATTTCCATGTAAGAAAAGCCCCAAAGTATATCCCATCTCATTATCCACTAAATCTGGAACCGTATTAACCAACAAGTCGCTCATCTTTTTCCCTCACTACCTGATCATAGGATCCAAAAGACATGATGCCGCCCTTATCGAGCTTATAAATCATATCGCAATGTTGAATCGTGGTTAACCGGTGCGCAATAATGATAAGTGTTTTAAATCCCTTTAATTGCTTAATTGAGTTAATGACTTCATTCTCTGTTTCATGATCAAGCGAAGAAGTAGCTTCATCCATAATAATAATTTCTCGTTCAAAATATAGTGCGCGAGCAAGTGCGACGCGCTGACGCTGTCCACCAGACAAACGTATCCCGTTTTCTCCAATAAGCGTATCTACACCGTTAGGAAGACCAGTAACGACATCAATTAATTGCGATTGCGCGATAACTTGATCGATTTTTTTCTCGTCAATATCAGCATCGTCTATACCCAAAGCAATATTACGCTTTACAGTATCATCGAGTAAAAATATTGTCTGGGGTATGTAAGCAAACGTATTTAACCAATCCCGCAGATGATGGATAGAAGCGCTATTCATTAACACTTCTCCGGAAGTAGGCGGCAATATTCCCAAAATAATATTAACTAACGTACTCTTTCCAGCACCCGAGGGCCCTATCAACCCGACTGACTGACCTTGCATGATTGTTAGACTTATTCTTGATAATGCGTTTTGCATTGTTTCCGGATATTTAAATGAAACCGCTTTCAAAATTAGCTGAGAAAATTTTCTCCGTTTTTGGGCTTGTTGTTCTTGCAAATCAATCTTATATTGATGCTCAACTTTATTGATTTCGTTATAAAGCAAATCGACTACATAAACAGAGGCTCTCAGCTGACTAAATTGACCAATCAACTGACTGACTGTTGGTAGCAACCTTATAGAAGCAGCAGAAAATATTCCAATCGTCGGTATTATATTTAAGGGGGAAACTCCTACTAGCAATGCCCCTAAAATTAGCGCCACAAGAAAAACGGAAGCGCCAGACTCCACAGCATACCTTGGTATCAGCTGTAATGCGCTGAATGCTGCGTACGCATCCGCATACTTTTCCACAACAGATTCCATTTTTTTTATAAAAAAACCCTCTCTTCCTAGCACACGAATCTCTTTTAGTCCGCCCATTGAATGCAACACAATTTTATTTATCTCTCCGCCAGATTTAGCCAATACTTTTCCCAATTCACCAATTTTGTTTTTTACAACTGATTCGTACAGAAAAAAAATACCAATAAACATGGCGGTTAATATAAACGTTACTATTGGATGAACCAGAAGCAAACAAAAAATAACGCTTACAAAAAGAAATGCTGAAGAAATAAGGTTCAATGACATTGAAACCACGTTGTTTGAAAAACTATCAATCAAGGATATTCGGTTAACAAGATAGGCGGAATTTTCCTTTAAATGAAATAAATTGGCAGCGTTTTGATACCCTTTCATCAATCTTAATTTAAATCTCGCGGTGAATTGCGAAGTAAACGAAACAATTTTTTTCTGTGTATATATTCCCCAATAGGCCTTAAAAACAAAGGCGACTATTAGCAATAACCCTATAATTGAAATAATTTCATTATGACTATATTGCAGAAAAATATCTTTTGAGAAAGTTGGTAACTTACTAGCCACTTCATTGAAATTAATAATAAGCAGTAAAAAAGCACCCACCAAACTAATGCCAACAACATCCAAAAAAGACTGTGTTAAAAAAAGAAGTAGCAAATAAGGGATTGATTTCTTTGCCTCACGATCCAGTAGCGAAACGCTTTGCTGAATAACAATTTTTATACTGGATTTATTTTTCATATTCGTAATGATAATTATAGTTTCCGTAACTATAACCCTGCTCCGCTTTTTTGGACTTTAGGTTATTAAAGATTAATCCCGTCAACACAACACCGCTCTTCTCTAATATGCTTTTCGCGTGCTCTACCTCTTTAATGTGGTTTTTGGCAACACCCACCACCATTAAATTGACAGATGAATGGCACAGTATCAGTGATGGATCGGTCACAGCGAGCACGGGTGGGGTATCGATAATAACAAGATCATATTGCTGTTTCACTTGATTGAGTAGTTGCTGCAATAATGGTTTTGAAAGAAGACCTGAGGGATCTTTGGGATAATCTCCAGCAGCAATAAAATCCAATCGTTCTGGAAAAACTGTTTGTATCACATCCTTAACTTCTTTTTTATCTGACAGATAGGTCGATAAACCGATGTTTTTCTGTTTTCCAAATACAAGATGCATTTTACCAAGACGCATGTCAGCATCAATAATCAGAACGCGTTTACCTAACTCCGAAATAAGAAAAGCTAAGTTGCTGGAAATAAAGCTTTTACCGATGGAGGGGCTACAACCCGTAATCGAAATGATATGATCTTTGGTGGAAAGCAATGATATTTGTATCGCAGTTCGTAAACTTCGCAGCGCCTCAACAGTGATCTCTTTGGTATACTGAGCTGCCAGCAGAAAAGCTGGATTAAGCGCTTTATTGCGTGAAATTGCTTTGTTGTGACGCTTTTGTTGTTCGCTAAAGGGTAGGATTCCCATCACCGATAATCCCAATTTACGCTCGACAACCTCTGGATCATCGACTATGGGCGATAATAAGAACTTAATAAAAATAACTCCCAGCGAAACAATAAAGCCAAAAAAGAAACTACCAAAAATAATTTTTCTTGTATTATTAGGCAGGGGAAAGACTGGGTAAGAGGCATCACTCAGCAAACGTATATTGCTCAACACCCCAGCCTTATCAATTTTAATCTTCTGTAAACCAGCCAGCATATTGGCATAAACTGTGTTCTGGATTTTAATATCGCGCTCTAAATTAAGTTCTTCTCCCATAGTAGCGGGCAAATGACTAAGTTGCGTCTTGATCTGTTTTGACTTCTGTTCCAATCGCTTTTCTTGTTCTGTTATGGCGGTTATATAAGGGTGATTTTCAGTAAATCGGTCCAGTAACATGGTTTTTTTAACTGACAGTTGCTGCAATTTTTCCTGTATGTTTGATGATTGCATCATAAGGTCTCGAGCCTGGCTTTTGGTATCATAAATATTAAACTTCACATCAAACTGATTGAGCGCATCTTCTGATCTTTGTATATCATTTTTAACACCAGGAAGTTGAGACGCAATAAATTGGCTGATAATTCCGGCTTCTTCGGATCTTTCTTTGAGGTCCTTCTGTATCGCTACTGTCAATATTTTTTTTAATATATCTTGAGCAGATGCAGGAGAAGAAGATGTATAACCCAACTCTAGTACACCTGTGCCTTCCTCTTTTTCTTTCACTGACAACCCTGAAGAAAGCCCATCAGAAACTATAGATAATGGATATTTAACGACGGCAAACTTAGCGCCCACAGGTGCATTAACTGAAGCAACTTTTATTGAAATGGGTGAGCCATGATAATCACCAGTGAGCGCTGAGCCAATTTTCCCATTTAAAATCTTCTGGCCCTCTTCCGTCAGCAATCTTACAGAATCATTTTTCCCAATTTCTAATATTAAAGACTTTCCTAGCAAGAAATCAGGTAATGTCAGTAGGCTCACTTTAGCGCTGATTTGCTCGCCTCTTATTTGCGCTAACTTTCGAGCAAAATATCCATTATATTTTGGGGAAACCGAAATGTCCGCCCCAATCTCCTGAGCTACATCGGCTAGTATGTAAGGTGATTTTAGCAGCACCATTTCTGTAGCCGACTGCCCAGAGGATAGGCCGCCAATGCCTGATAACGACCCACCTTTATCACTGAGCGTGCTAGACATACTGCTGTTGGCAACATGTATTAACGCTGTTGATTCATAAGACGGATGCCTTGTTTTAAGGTAAGCAAACCCAGCAAGCATAAATGCTATCGTGATAATAATGACTAATTTATACTGATGCTTAACTAAATTTACAATGGCCCGAAGATCGATCTCGTTTTCTTCAAAACGGTCAAATTTTGAAGCTCCGGGTTGTTTTGTATTGGCGCTTGTCATCCTGTAAGCCTATTTTTTAATTAGTCTGAAAGCCCGTCACTATCGTCTTCGCCGTTAAAGCTGAACCAAAGGTTGGCAACAACACTTGATTGACAACGCGATTCCAGTTGGTAATCGGCATAGAAGGTACATAGACGATATCGTTGTTTTTCATGACAAATCGTTGCGCTGCCATCATCGTTTGTGGTGATTTTGCATTTAAGCGATAAATGGTTAAATTTTCAAACGCCCCTCGAATGACAAAAATACTCGCGGTGTTGGCAGTCATCAGACTGGTGCCGCCGGATTGATTTAGTGCGTCCATTAGTGAAAATGGTTTATCAGTCAATGGAACGGTTTTCGCTCCGCCCACTTCACCCATTACCTGTATTTCCTTGCTGCGAAACTCTGTAACGCGGACAGTTACTTGGGGATTGCGAATATATTTTGAAATACGTTGCTCGATAATACGTTGAACTTCTGGAATTGTATAACCCGCTACTTTAAAAGTCCCCGCAAAGGGGAAGGCAATGGTTCCATCCGCGCTTACCAACAAACCTGATTGCGAAGGGCTGCTCATTTGTGTTGAAACTGTGGTTAATTCAGGGTGATTCCAGACAATAATATTTAAAATATCATAGACACCAACGCGGTAAACAGGTATTTCGGTGTGATCAGCCACCCAATCTGGGGTTATGTCAACAAGCCTAGTTGTAATGGTGTGTCCGCGGAAATCATAAGTGCTTTTTGGGTTGCTGGCGCTCATATAAGTGCCAAGCGCGGAACAACCCGATAACAACGCAATTGCTAACGATATAAAAATCCATTTTAGCTTTGCATATCCCATAATTTGCGCTACCAAAAATCCTAAGATATTTCTTCGAAGAACTTGATCTCTATAACAAAGACCCCATTCTTTCTTGGCCATTTTCTGAAAAAAGTATCTTACCATGCGCTCTCAAAAAAGCGAGTGAGAATTTCCTAAAATAACGCCATTCTCAACTTTTATTGCGAATGATTGAATGTCCTCTTTTGGAGCGAGTAGCGCCAGGATAGGCGCGTGACTGAACCAGGGATGGTTCATTTTCGAGCGCAAAAAGAGGATGTCCAAGCATGAGCGTAATAAAAGCTGAGAATGGCATTAAAATAATAACCCTGTGTTTTGGCGCTCAAAGTTTATTCAGCCAATCGTAGGTACACTCCCGAATCAATGCAATTCGTTTTTCGAAAATGTCTTCGGATTGGCGATAAGGGTCGTCGATTTCTATTTCGCGCCATCTTCCTATTACAAACGTTTTGCCGGCAGCGAAGGGATAATTTTTTTTCAAAAATTCGACATGGCCTGATTCCATCGCCAAAATTAAATCATGGTCTCGCATCATACTAGTAGTCAATTGTCTAGCCCGATGCGCGGAAACATCAATACCGTAAACATCCTTCATGATTTTTGTCGTATGAGACGCAGCACCTTCACCCACCAGGGCATGAATCCCCGCAGAAGCAACTGCGCGCGACAGATTATTTTTTTCAAAATAATCGGCTACAAAACCCTCAGCGGCAGGGCTACGGCAAATATTACCAATACAAACTATTAATATATTGTTGCCAAGGGACATGGGTTACTCGCTATGAACCTCAAGAGAGACCTAACCACAACAGGCTCATAGTAACGCGCGCATTTTTTGATAGCAAATTCTACACCACCTGCGCACTCTCAGGTTGGTGCATAAATTGCGCAGTGATCAGACGAGCGCCGATGAATCCCAACATAGCGCAAATTCCCAACAAAATTACCCCCTGTTCAAGCGACACCGCCTTAATTAAAAAAGCAGATTGATAAGTTTCTGCTAATCGGGAAATGGGGACTTGCACATGTGAGACAAAAAGATTAATCGCCACCCACGCAATTGTACCCCCCAACAACCCATAAAAAATACCTGTATAAATCAAAGGACGCCGAATAAATCTCTCAGAAGCGCCCACCAATCGCAAAATTAAAATCTCTTTAACATGATGCTCCAACGTAGCATGCAAGGTATGCCCAATAATCAGCACAATGGCGATTCCAAAAAGTAGCGACAACGCATTCATCACGCTCTTCCCAATCGTAATCACCTCAAATAATCGCGTCATCCATTCTTGATCTAATTGCGCCACATCCACCAAAGGCATTTGTTTTAGCGTATCGTAAAGCGATGTCATGGTCTCTGGTGATTGATATTTTCTAGCAGGTGAAATCACAAGGGTTGCCGGTATCGGATTTTTCTCAAAAAACCGCGACACATCTGACAATGGCGTATTTTTCTCAAAACTCTTTAATCCCGCCTCGGGAGAAACGTAATTCACTTTTTTAATCATCGCGTTTTTCTGAAGCTCGCTGATCATCTCATTAATCTGCGTCTGTGATGCCTCTGTTTTCAAATAAAGCGAAATGGTGGGCGTGCTGGTATCCCACAATCCATCCACATATTGTAAATTTTCGATCAGTACAAAAAGCCCTAAAGGCAGAGCAACTGCGATGCCAATTACAAAAATGGTAATAAAATTAGCGACGGGAGAACGCGCAATATCCAGCAATGCTGCACGAACAGCGCGGTAATGAAAAAGCAACCAGCGGGACAAGGGATGATGAATATCCTGTCTCATGTTTTTTTTCACGCCACCTCCTCCTCGACGTGTTTTTGCTTAGTAATAATATTTCCATTATGCAGTGTAATCATACGATAAGGCATTTGTGCGATCAGCGATAAATCATGTGTTGCAATCAATACTGTCACACCCGCCGCATTAAAAGCCTCAAATAAATGCATAATTTCTAGTGATAACAATGGATCCAAGTTTCCCGTTGGTTCATCCGCCAATAAAATTTCGGGTTTGCTAACCACAGCGCGCGCAATACCAACACGCTGTTGCTCGCCGCAAGAAAGTTCGGTGGGTGTTAATTTTTCTTTGGATAATAAACTGACTTTATCTAGTGCAGCGTGCACGCGACGCCGAATTTCACGATAGCGATAGCCACGCACAATCAACGGCAAGGCCACATTATCAAATACTGTTTTATTCATTAATAATTGAGGATTTTGATAAATCATGCCGACATTCCGACGAAAAGCAGAAATACGAGAACGCGAAAGTCGCGTAATATTATGATGATGAATATGAATATGGCCCTGCGTTGGATGCTCAATTGCCATCGCTAATTTCAACACAGTAGATTTTCCAGCACCTGAATGCCCTGTCAAAAATACCATTTCTCCCGCTTCAATGGAGAAGCTCACATCAGATAATGCGCGATGTTGATGATAATGCTTTGAAACAGATTCAAACTTGATCATCGTTAAACATTGTTAAATAATTCACAAAGATTTTCTCTTTGTATTCGTCATCCTCTGTCTTGACCAGAGGATCCGGCAAGGACCTAGAAATGGCTGGATTCTCCGCCTTCGCGGAGAATGACGATGAATTATTCAGCGATGCCCCCCTGTGCTTCAACCCAACAGCGTATTGACAAACGTCTGTGCGCTAAAAAGTTTCCAATCCTCCATCGATTCTCCAACACCCATAAAACGAATGGGTAAACCCGTTTTTTGTGTGATGGCAAAAACCATACCGCCTTTTGCAGTACCATCTAATTTTGTCACACTGATGCCCGTTAAGCCAATGGCCTCATGAAACGATCTTGTCTGCTGCAGTGCATTTTGTCCAATCGTAGAATCGATAATCAGCATCGTTTCATGCGGCGCCTCAGGATTCACCTTTTGAATGACCCGTTTAATTTTTTTAAGCTCGCCCATCAAATTAGTTTGTGTATGCAAACGCCCCGCCGTGTCCGCAATTAAAATATCAATATTTTTCGCAATAGCGGATTGCATCGCATCATAAATAACAGAAGCGCTGTCAGCACCAGGCTGCTGCGCGATCACTGGCACGCGGTTACGCTCCCCCCACGTTTTGAGTTGATCAATGGCCGCGGCACGAAAAGTATCCCCCGCTGCCAGCATCACAGATTTTCCCTGCTGCTGAAAATAATGTGCGAGCTTGGCAATACTGGTTGTCTTTCCTACGCCATTCACACCCACCATCAAAATCACAAAAGGTTTTTGCTGAATGATTAAGGGCTTTTCGTAGGAAGAAAGGCAACTTACCATTTCCTCTTTAAGCGCCGCAGTGAGTTTTTCAGGGTCTTGCAACGATTTTCGGCTTACGCGATCAGTAATTTTCTGAATTAAAAGGTTTGTCGATTCAATCCCCGTATCAGCCGAAAGTAGTGTTGTTTCAAGGGATTGCACCAAATTCTCGTCAATAATTTTCTTACCTAGGACGAGATTGGCAATATTATTGGATAATCGTGAAAAGACAGTACGAAACATAGGGTTGGATCCTAGCATTTTTATAGGAAATACACGAGAGTAAAATTTACATTGATTTTTAATGATTATATCACCAGATATTCTTCCATATGCGCCTTCATCTTGAGTTAAGTTACAGGCGTTATGATGTCACTGTTAAATAAAATACATCATCCTAAGGCGATAGGGCTTTTTATGCGATATTATGAAACAGTTAAAGCAGCAGAAGCGACGATGGGAACAGATGATGCTGATGCATTTTTCAAGCAAGTTTATATGCACGAGCGGAACACACCCAAACTAGATTATGTTTTGGATCCTCAAGCGCTCTCCGTCTTAATGCTTTTGGCAATTAGCACTTGCAAACCCAATTGTCTCAACATCCTAATACTCCGATTTAACTTTTTTCATATCAGCGTACTTTCTTACATAAACGATAGTGTTAATTTATGGCGAACTAGAGAGGCCAAAACTCATCTTAAATCGTGCTTTGAAGCACTGAGAAATTTGCCAGCGGGGGATGACAAGACCGAAACAAGCTCAAAAACCGTCCTTTGCTTTTTGAAAGATTATGTCAGCCAGCATTTTGAATCTTTTTCAACAAAAGAAAAGGAGCTGGCTACTCTGGCAAACCTAATTCAAGCGCATTACCTTGCGATCCAAAACACTTGCAACACATTTCGCGGCTATATGACCGATGAGGATTATAAAGAACTTCAAGCGCATATCGATAATATGATATTAATACCCTGCAATACAAATTATCATCTGACTTGTGTAGAGATACTGACGCAACTTGTAATGCAAGACAAACCAGAGCAGCTTTCTGATTTTCTAAATAATACCTGGAAAGATATGCCGAATGAAGCCAAAGAAAGATTATTAGAAGCTGCTCGGGTTCAGGCTAACTATGAAAAAAACCCGCAAGCTGCTTTGGTGGAATTGCCGGGAACGCCGCTCCTCTCAGCGCAGCCAGCGGAAGAAAGGCACCACAGTACGTTGTTACCACCCCCTAGCGATACCAATTATCATCCCAATACTATGTTTTCTTTGAATGATGATCCTAATGATAACTCGAGCTCTGGATCATCCACGTGCAACTCACAATCATTTTGATTGCGAAATATCTTGATTTAATTCAAATTAAACCCAGAACTTGGGTTGGATAGAGGGATCTTAGACCTAAATTATCCTGTGCGTTGCAGTAAGCAATATACCAACGTTTTTGTATGCCCTTGCTTTTGAATTTCCCATGTCGCAGGAAAACAATTACCATCGATCTCACCGCGCGGAAATTCGAGATAGACCAATCCATTCGGTTTCAGCAGTTTTTTTTTGATAATAAATTCGCAAGCAGATAATAAAATATTTTTTTGAAACGGTGGGTCTAAGAAAATAATATCAAATTGCTGAAGTTCCCTATGGATAGCTCCTGGATCCCGCGGCTCCGCGGGCTGCGCCGCTTCGCAAAAAAAATCTTGATAAAAAAATACGGCATTATCAACACCCAATACTTTTGCGTTTTCTTTTAAATTGCTTATCACTTTTTTAGAGGTGTCAAAAAATACCACTTGTTTAGCACCACGTGACAATGCCTCAAAACCCAAAGCACCACTGCCTGCAAACGCATCCAAACAAACACTGTTTTCTATCACAGGTTGCAACCAATTAAAAAGCGTCTCGCGAATACGATCGTGTGTGGGGCGAAGCCCAGGCTCCGCATCAAAAAAAATTTTTCTGTGGCGATATTTTCCGGCAATAATACGAACTGAAGAATGGGGTATAGATAATTGCATTGATTACACCAAAATTACCTATGATTTAACTACAAAAAACACCTTTCACGGCAACAATAAACACCGTAATCAAAATATGGAAGAATGGTTCCTCCATAAACTAAATGCAATACAGTAAAAAGTGTGGCAACTACGGTATTACAATCGTTTAGGGCAGTTGTTATATTTCCATATTTGCGTGATGGTGGCTTGTATATAACCTTTTTAAGGAACTGTGCAAAATTAACTTTTATAATTAGGCGCTCAAATTGGGTTGAGATGCATAATTGTAAAAGTTAATTTTGCACAGTGACTAAGCATCAATATTCGTCGCCGAAAGCGCATTATCTTCAATAAATTTTCTACGTGGTTCAACCACATCACCCATCAAAGTTGTAAACATTTCGTCAGCTAGAATTGCGTCTTCGACATTTACTTTAAGCAAATGTCGGCTTTCGGGATCCATGGTCGTTTCCCATAATTGCTCAGGGTTCATTTCACCCAACCCTTTGTAACGGGAAATCGCCAATCCCTTTTTTCCTTGATTGAGCAACCAATGATACGCAGTGCTAAATTTTGAAATCGATTTCTTCACATCCCCGCGTTTGATATACGCGCCTTTTTCAAGCAAATCATGTGTTTTTTTATAATAGCGCGTAATGGTGCCATAATCATGGCAACGGAATAAATCATCGATCAAAGCAATTTCAGTATTAATGCCATGTCGGGTTTCGATAATCACGGGATAATACACGTGATTATCGGGATTCTGTTTTGTTGAAACAGAAAAGCGAACGCTTGGCTCTGTATTGCTTTTTTCAAGCAACGTCTGCAATGTCTTCGCCCACTCACACACAGATGATTCATTTTGCAACAGATTAATATCCATCACTGGCATGTATTTCAGTTGCTCTAAAATAAATTTTGGATACTGAATTGCCAAATGATTAATAGCACGCTCTGCTAAATAAAATTCGTCGGCCAACGTTGCCAACGCGTCTTGAGAAATAGGTGGCGCATCAGCGCTCACTGATAATTTGGCGTCTTCCAAGGCAATCTGCAGAATAAAATGATGCAACGCTCCATCATCTTTCGCGTAAACTTCTTGTTTTCCTTTTTTGATTTTGTAAAGCGGTGGTTGCGCAATATAAATATGTCCGCGCGCGATTAATTCTGGCATTTGACGATAAAAAAAAGTGAGTAATAGTGTTCTAATATGAGAACCATCCACGTCAGCATCAGTCATGATGATGATGCGATGATAACGCAATTTATCGGGATTATATTCATCGCGGCCGATACCGCACCCAAGTGCTGTGATCAGGGTACTCACTTCCGCGGATGCCAACATTTTGTCAAATCGTGCTTTCTCCACATTTAAAATTTTACCTTTGAGGGGCAAAATAGCCTGATTTTTACGATCTCGCGCCTGTTTTGCCGAGCCTCCTGCAGAATCTCCCTCAACCAAATATAATTCACATAATTCAGGATTTCGCTCTTGGCAATCCGCTAATTTTCCTGGAAGCCCCGCCATATCCAACACGCCTTTTCGACGCGTTAAATCCCGTGCTTTTCGTGCCGCTTCACGTGCACGCGCAGCGTCAACAATTTTAGAAGCAATGGTTTTTGCTTGCGCAGGATTTTCCAATAAAAAATTATTGAGATATTCGGCAACCGCGCTTTCCACAACAGGTTTCACTGTAGAAGACACTAATTTGTCTTTTGTTTGAGAAGAAAATTTAGGATCAGGCACTTTTACCGAAACAATCGCCGTTAATCCTTCGCGTGCGTCATCGCCCGTGGTTTCAATTTTTGCTTTTTTTAATAAACCAGAGGCTTCCATGTAATTGTTAAGTGTGCGCGTTAATCCTGCACGAAATCCCGCCAAGTGTGTACCACCATCTCTTTGCGGAATATTATTAGTGAAACAAAAAACACTTTCTTGAAAACCCTCATTCCACTGCAATGCGGCCTCAACCGTTGTATTTTCCCGGGTAACAGAGAAATAAATAACATCAGGATGGATAGGTACTTTATTGCGATTTAAGTGCTCTACAAACGCCCTGATGCCACCCTCGTATTGAAAGATATCTTCTTTGCCGGTTGCCTCTTCTTTCAGCGTAATTTTCACACCGGAATTTAAGAAAGAAAGTTCGCGTAAACGCGTTGCTAATATTTCATAACGAAAAACGGTGTCACTAAATATTTCTTTGCTGGGTGTAAATCGAACCGTGGTGCCAAAGCGTGTACTCTCGCCCGTTTCAGCCAAAGGCGCTTGAGGTTCACCCATGCAATAATGCTGCTCAAACTTTTTTCCCTTTTGGTAAATCGTTAAATGTAAGTCTTTGGATAATGCGTTAACCACCGAAACTCCAACGCCATGCAATCCGCCAGAAACCTTATAAACATTGTTATCAAACTTACCGCCGGCATGAAGTACGGTCATAATCACTTCTGCAGCAGAGCGACCTTCTTCGGAGTGAATATCTGTGGGAATACCGCGGCCATTATCGCTGACGGAAGCAGAGCCATCGGTATGAATCGTGACAATAATGTTATTGCAAAAACCAGCCAGCGCTTCATCAATCGCGTTATCAACAACCTCAAACACCATGTGGTGCAGACCCGAGCCATCGTCGGTATCGCCGATGTACATTCCTGGTCTTTTTCGAACGGCATCTAAGCCTTTTAGTACCTTAATTGAAGAGGAATCATAAGCACTGTTATCAGGTGTTGTCATAGGCTTTTTTAGCGAAAATCATTGATAGGGAATCATACCATAGGTGGAAGAAATGGGGTATGAAAATAAGGGAAATACTCACTATGCCAATTATAATTTCTTCTATTTTTAATAGAAGAAATTTAAGATACAGGAATGTCACTGCTTCTCGTTTCAAAACCTCCGCTTCAGGTGCGACACCACCCCAGTACGTTGACAGCCTAATTTTGGTTAATTAGGCGCTTATATTGCGAGTTATCTCTAAACGTCGCGACCGAAATATGGAAGCATGATACCTCCATCAATCAAATACAATACAGTAAAATGCGACAACAACCACGGTATTGCAATTTTACTAGGTGGTTGTATGTTTCCATATTTTTGTCGCGGTGATGCATAATTAGCCAAAGTTAGACTGTCAACGTACTGGAATTTTATCCAACGCGCCGTAAAACACGTCCTTCAGGGCGGTGATGTGTGGCACAAAATTTTTTACTCACCAAATTCTAATACCGATAATAATCCGGCTTAAAAGGTCCTTCTTTTTTGATACCCAGGTAGCTTGCTTGAACATCAGTAAGTGCGGTTAATTTCGCGCCTACTTTTTCTAGATGAAGTCTCGCTACTTTTTCATCTAAATGTTTTGGTAGCACGTACACTTTATTTTCGTAGCGCTCATGATGATTCCACAGTTCAATTTGCGCGAGGACCTGGTTTGTAAATGAATTGGACATCACAAAGCTAGGATGACCTGTTGCGCAACCCAGATTCACCAGTCGACCAGACGCTAACAACGTAATTCTTTTGCCGCCAGGGAAAATAATTTGATCCACCTGCGGTTTAATATTTTCCCGGGGGCATTCTTCCAGGGAAGCAACATCAATTTCTAAATCAAAATGTCCGATATTGCACACAATTGCTTGGTTTTTCATCTTACGCATATGATCATGCGTGATAATATCGCGGCAGCCCGTTGCGGTAACAAAAATATCTGCTTTATCCGCCGCGTCGTTCATAGTAACGACATCATATCCTTCCATCACCGCTTGCAACGCGCAAATAGGGTCTATTTCAGTAACCCATACGCGCGCACCCAAGCCGCGCAAAGCCTGCGCACACCCCTTACCCACATCGCCATAACCACAAACCACTGCAACTTTTCCAGCGATCATGACATCCGTTGCGCGTTTAATGGCGTCAACCAGCGATTCTCGGCAACCGTATAAATTATCGAATTTGGATTTAGTGACAGAGTCATTTACATTAATCGCGGGTGCCGATAGTGTTTTTCTTTCTGCCATTTCATAGAGACGATGCACGCCAGTGGTAGTTTCTTCAGTAATACCACGAATATTTTTCATTAATGCAGGATACTTTTGATGCATCATTAACGTTAAATCGCCCCCATCATCCAAAATCATATTGGGCGCCCAACCATTGGGGCCTTCGATGGTCTGCACGATACACCAATCGTATTCTGCTTCTGTTTCGCCTTTCCACGCAAAAACAGGAACGCCTGTTTTTGCAATAGCCGCCGCCGCATGATCTTGTGTTGAATAAATATTACAAGAAGACCAGCGCACTTCGGCACCCAAAGCTGTCAGTGTTTCAATTAACACAGCAGTTTGAATGGTCATATGCAAACAACCGGCAATTCTAGCGCCCTTCAGTGGTTTTTTATTTGAAAATTCATTACGCAACGCCATTAAACCCGGCATCTCGGTTTCTGCAATAATAATTTCCTTGCGACCCCAATCTGATAATGCTATGTCTGCAACGCGATAATCGGTTGTGTTTACTTTTTCAGCAGTGTGAACCATTAAAGTCTCCATCTTTACTACACATAAGCACCGTTTTTCTTAAAACTTTCAGCCAGCAATTCCTTCTTGTCCGTTTTTTCCCAGCTTAAATTTAAGTCATCTCGACCAAAGTGCCCATAGGCAGCGGTTTGAAAATAAATTGGATTAAGTAAATTGAGATAATTGATGATTGCGCGCGGTCTTAAATCAAATAATGCCCCAACCGCGCTTGCTATTTTTTCTTCTGGGATTTTATTAGTGCCAAATGTTTCCACCAAAATGGACGTTGGTTTCGCCACGCCGATTGCATAAGAGATCTGTACTTCACAACGATCTGCTAATTGCGCAGCAACAATATTTTTCGCTACGTGTCGAGCCGCATAAGCAGCGGAACGATCTACTTTTGAGGGGTCCTTACCAGAAAAACAACCTCCTCCATGGCGCGCCATGCCACCGTAGGTATCCACAATAATTTTTCTTCCAGTTAATCCACAGTCACCAACAGGGCCGCCGATTACGAATCTGCCAGTTGGATTAATGAAATATTGCGTATGACCACGCAACCATTGTGCTGGAATAACGGGTTTAACAATTTCTTCGATGACCGCTTCTTGTAAAGTCTTTTGATCAACATCAGGATCATGCTGTGTGGACAATACAATACAATCTACACCAACGGGTTTATCGTTTTCATAGCGAAGCGTAATTTGACTTTTGGCATCCGGCCTTAACCATTTTAATTTACCTGATTTTCTCACGCGTGCTTGTTGGCGAACTAATTTGTGCGCATACATAATTGGCGCTGGCATAAGCTCAGGAGTTTCATTCGTTGCATAGCCAAACATCAGCCCTTGGTCGCCCGCCCCTAAATCATGATCTGCACGATCAACACCCATTGCAATATCTGGCGATTGTTTTCCGATGGCCGAAACTACTGCACAAGCTTCGCTATCGAACCCGTAAGCTGGATTGTTATAACCAATATTTTTAATAGTTTCTCGCGCGATTTTTTCTAAATCCACCCATGTATTCGTTGAAATCTCTCCAGCAATCATCACCAATCCGTTTTTGACAATTGTTTCACACGCAACGCGCGCTTGTTTGTCTTTTGCTAACAAGGCATCCAATACAGCATCGGAAATTTGATCAGCAATTTTATCAGGATGTCCTTCAGAAACAGATTCAGATGTAAAAATACGCGTGGTTGGCATAAGTCGTCTTCCTTGTGGGTATTTTGATAAAAATTTATGTGGCTATAAACCTAGAAACGGCAGTTGAAACCTACTGCGAGGGCCTAATCGTCGGAATTTCCGGTGAATTTCAAAAAAATTTCCTTCACCGTATGGGTGAATACGGTTTCAGGAAATTTTTTCAAAATTCACCGAAAATTCTCTAGCTTAGGCCCTCTCGCTACGGTTTCAACTGCCGTTTCTAGGATAAATTTTCCGAAGTCTAGCATGAGAAATTTATGATGAAAACAGTTAGCCACCCGCCAATCTCGGTGACGCCTGAGTGGGCGAATCCACGTCTTTTTGATTTTCAATCTTAGATGCCATCGCATTGTGTGTTTTTTGCTGCAATAACTGCGCTTCTTGTTTATCTGGATCGCCGCTGTTTTTCACAATAGTTTTTGGTTCTAACGCCTGGCAAAATTCTTCCATCTTTTGATAGGGCGCCTCTTTATTGTGTGGAAACGTAACCGCGTAAGTATTTCCAAAACGATGCGATTTCCCCCGCATTTCCTGTGGTAACATCGTATCAAGCGCATCAAAAAAAATTTGTTTTTGTTTTTCTGATAGATTTTGCACGGTAATTTGCATGGTGTATCCAGTACACATTTTCGTTTCTACGATGGTATAAAGACGAATCTTGGTTGTCTGTTGAATTATTTCTACTGCGACATCCGGGGGTTGTTGCATTTTATGTGTGTGTTCTGCGCACATAAATATTCCTTTGCTGTTACATCGCTTTTGTTTGAGTGCTGATTCCACTGTATGAATACTAGGTGAAGTATAGAGTATGTTTAAATATAGCGTTTTTGACACACCCTACTATGCATTCACCTGTGGCCATCACCCCCGCGGAGCCGCTCAACAGAGCGCCGGCTTTTTGTTACGATACAAAAACAGGAACATATTGATGATAGAACGAAATAAATTAAAAAATAAACGAAAATTTACGATTTTATTGAATTTTACATGAAGATAAAGAATTTTAACGTATTTTACTGAATGTTATTAACAAGTAAAATTATACCACAGGAACTCTATGTATATTCAAAATATAAAGATAGACGATTTTAGAAACAATTCGTGCACGATACTGAATGTTACTGGCACATTCAATACATTTTACGGAGAGAACGCTTCTGGAAAAACAAGTTTGCTTGAAGCAATAAACTACTTATCCACAGGAAAATCACTGAATGGCGCCTCGAATGAATCTCTAATTCGTAAAAATGCTGCTGCTTTCAATATTGTTGCAGAGATTAATCTGGGAGAAAAAAACCAGGCGTTTGTTGGCATAAGACGATCCATGGATGGGAGTCTTGAAATCAAGCTTGATGGTGAGCGGATGCGCTCTATTAATGCTATTGCTGAATTATTACCGACTATTTTCATTGGCCCAGACTGTCACAAACTGCTTACCGATGGGCCCAAGGAAAGACGAAGATTCCTAGATTGGGGGCTTTATTACACTTTTCCACAATTTTATCCGCAATGGAGGCAATACCAAAAACTTCTTTCTCAACGAAACGCGGCTCTCAAGGACAATGTTTCACGTGAAACATTGTCTTCTTGGTCGGTTGGGCTTGCACAAGCGGGCGAGCAGCTCCATCTGATGCGGCTAGCATATCTCAATAGATTTCTCCCAATTCTCAGAAATACGCTCAACAGGCTACTTCCTGATATCAAAATAGAAGAAAAATATCAAAAGGGCTGGGATACGGAGAATTCCCTGCTTGAAAGTCTAACCAGAAACACCACCAAGGAATTACAAGTTGGCCATACACTTTACGGACCTCATCGATCTGATCTCGCGCTTACTGTGGATAACCTGTCTATAACGGAGTTTCTTTCACAAGGGCAGCAAAAACTAATATCATATGCGATGAAATTGGCGCAGGGGGAAGATGTAAAAATAACCAAAAAGAGTGCGCCAATATATTTGATCGATGATATGCCATCGGAATTAGATAAAAATAACCAATTTTTAATCGCTCAAGCATTAATAGCACTTAACTCACAGGTTTTTATTACGGGAATCCACAAAGAGGATGTGGAAAAGCTTGTGGATAAAATTAAAGATTCGAAAATGTTTCACGTGAAACATGGGGAAATAACAATGGAGGAGGGCGCTGCTGTGTGCGAAACCTGTGTATAAGAGGTTTATCTATCGAAACTTTGGTTTTTCGTGATCTTTTTGTTCTTCGTGCGCCGCCTCACGTCTTTTCTTTCCAGATTCAGAATAAGATTGAACCACGGTTGTTTTTTTGGCGGCGCCGACGCCCTCGCTAAAAAATGTCATTTTTCCTTGTTTTTTAATTGTTTCTTGTGTGCTTTTATCACGCTGTTTATCTTTTTTCTTGTTTTCTGCTGCAGAAATGTTTTCTGTCAAGGCGTTGATATGATCTTGCAATACATTGCAGGTTTTTATTTTTTCGTTAATTTTAATACCATTTTTCTTAAAATCTTTTGATAACTCAACTATTTCATTCTTTATTGTCTGTAGTTCTTCTTCCTTTTTTGCTAACTGTTTTCGCATCAAATCTATATTTTCTTTATTATAATCAACAACATGCTTACTTTGAGTAAAACTGGAAGCGGCTAATTTTCCTTGTGTAACTGAATACTGAACCTTATCTGTTCTTCCGCTTACCTCGACTGGAAGACCTCTTTTGTGTAATTCTTCAGCAAGTTTTTGCGCAAAAGAAGCTTCTTTTGCGCCAGGATTTCCTCCATTGCAAGCAAGGATACTGATATGAACGCGGTGTTTTGAGAAATCGAATCCCGATAATCTTTTTTGAATATCATCTGCCACTTCTGTCACTGTTTTTCTTTTCTCGGAATTTTCTCCAACTAATGAATCGGCTCCGGGGCTTCCATGCCCTATCAAGTAAATTCGTAGATCACCATTAAACTGGGTTTTGTTTTCCTCGGCTCTTCCGGTTGCGCCAAGAGAAGTATTTTGCCCAACTGCACTAATTACCGTTTCCTCTGGTTTCTTGTGATACTTTTCAGAAAATTTATTTCTTAGTGCAAAACTCTCACGCTTTGATACGTCATCATCACTAACCATCAAGCAAAGCTGTTGCTCATAAGGCGGCGGGTAGCGCTTCGCTACTTCGTTTTTTGTATCATCAGTAAGCACACCACTGTTTTCACTTAATAGCTCTTTTTGCGCTTTTTTATGGCCTAATTTTGCTGCGAGCGCCAGACAAATACATTTTTTACCTTCATCAGCATCCAACGCTTTTCCTGATTCTTTACTCACACCGGATTCATACAGCTTGGCTAATTGATAAAGTTTTTCGGCGCGTTTTTCATCACTTAAGGATTTATCTGAAAAAATAGTTGAAAGATCATCAGAAAAATATTTGTTGGGCTCTCGATAGCTTCTACCCAGCCCACCATCAGGACCATCAAGTGCTAAGCGCTTTGTTATTTTTGAGTCATTGATGCTCTCAGCTCGCAAAATATCCGAAATAGTTATGTTAATATTCTTGACACGACCCTCCTCAATATCAACCACTCTTATCGGACTATTCATAACACACCTATTAACATCAGTGATTATGAGAAGTATAGGAGAGATAAGAGGGTTTATTTTATATTTAAAATCAAAATGTTATATTTATACCAGCAAACGCTGCTTTTAATCGGGATGTTACAAAACTTTGTGGTAATCTATACTTGTAGTGTTTTAATACGGTAATACAGGTATTACTTTTATGAGCATCTCAACATTGACAACCAAATATCAAGCTACCATCCCTTCGGATGTACGAAAACTATTAGACCTTCATGCAGGTGACAAAATAGGATTTGAGCGCAGTCAAGGTAAAATTTATATCGTAAAAATTCAGCCTTTTGATCTCGCTTATCATCAAGCACTTGAATCGACATTATCTGAATGGGATTCAAAAGAAGACGACGAGGCTTACCGTGACCTATAAGCCATTTAGTGTTGTTGTCTTACCATTTCCCTTTACAGAGACAGCAAAAACCAAAAAACGCCCTGCTTTGATTATTAGCACAGAGCAATTTCAACAGGAAAATGGGCATACGGCTGTTTTAATGATCACTTCTGCACAGCATAGCAACTGGTTTGGTGATCACCTTATTCAAGACCTAAAACATGCCGGATTATCAGTTGATTCTTATGTGCGTCAAAAAATATTCACTGTTGATTTACGATTAATCGAGAAAAGGGTGGGTATGTTATCCACCAAAGAAATTGCGGTCGTCAAAGAAATTCTGAAAAAATGCATTTTAACCTAGAAACGGCAGTTGAAACCGTAGCGAGAGGGCTTAAGCTAGAGAATTTGCGGTGAATTTTGAAAAAATTTCCTGAAACCGTATCACCCATACGGTGAAGGAAATTTTTTTGAAATTCGCCGAAAATTCCGACGATTAGGCCCTCGCAGTAGGTTTCAACTGCCGTTTCTAGGTTTAATAGACTAGTACCCATACCGCGGCGCGGGTAGGAGTAGACTAACCCATTCTTTATGCTATCATTTCGACATGTTTGACCAAAGACAACTCATTCTGGCGCCTGGTGGCTTATCTGTCGGCAGCCTTGGTGCCTATATTCATTGGATTAACCAAGTCCCACTGCTTTCTGAATCCGAAGAAACTCATCTTGCGGAACAATTTCAAAAATTTGGCGATTTAGAGGCCGCAAGAAAATTAATTTTACCGCATTTGCGTTTTGTAGTGAAAATCGCGCGCGGTTACGCGGGTTATGGTTTGCAGCAAGCGGATCTGATTCAAGAGGGTAATATTGGATTGATGAAAGCGGTAAAACGCTTTAATCCAACAGTAGGTGTTCGATTGGTATCATTTGCTGTGCATTGGATTCGATCTGAAATCCACGAGTTTATTATTCGTAATTGGAGAATCGTAAAAATTGCCACCACCAAAGCGCAAAGAAAATTATTTTTCAACATAAGAAAAGCTGCAAAAAAACGCACTTGGTTTAGCGCTGACGAAGTAGCATTCATTGCAGAAGAATTGAAAGTAGACCAGCAAGATGTGCGGCAAATGGAAATGCGCATGAGCAATCAAGATTTGTCACTCGAAGCAACTGCCACAGAAGACGAAGAACACCCCTCAAAACCAATAATGCACTATTTGGAAGATAAAACCGCTGGGCCAGAAGAGCAACTCACATCAACACAATTTGATAATTATCAGCACGAAAAATTACACGAAGCCATCCTCACGCTCGATCCACGTAGCCAAAGCATCATCCAAAAACGGTGGATGATGGACAACAAATCGACACTTGAAGATCTTGCTGAAGAATTCAGCATTTCAATTGAACGTGTTCGCCAACTTGAAAAAGCCGCGATGAAAAAAATCGGCTCCATGTTGACCGACGCGCGTAATGTGGTTCAATCGTAACGCTCTTCCCGTCATACCACGACGAACTCTATGATAACCCATACTGATCTGCATGAAGTTCTGTAGGTAAGAGCGAAATTTCTATTAATATTAAAATAAATATTAATAAAGATAGTATTAGTAGTAAGCGTTGTTAATATGTGGATAAGTATTATATATCTAATAAAATCATAGTGTTGTATAAACACTTCGTTGTGAATAACAAAATGGTATTGTGGTGATGTGTTGAGGAAAACTTTTGGCGTTTTTACTACACACAGGTAATCCCAGTGAATATACAAGGGTTACACACAGGGCTGGATTTATGAAGCAGGGCGCCTTGTGTTGTTAAAATAGTTAAACAAAATTTGTATTGATTGAAACCTCATTGCAGTCCCTAAATGAAGCCGTTATAGTGATTAGCTCGCAACTATTCCCAAAAATCACAAGGAAAGAATATGAAATTATTAGCCAAGCTCGCATTGTCTTCATTGGTTATCACTAGTGCAGCATTTTCCGATACTACGCAGACAGTAGTGCAACCACGTTCTCAAGCATCAGTAGCGGTACCGATACCGAGCACTGGCGCAGAATCAACACAGAATACTGTTTCTCCAACAACTCCAACAACCCAAACACAATCTAATTTTACGCCCGATCAAGTTACTGCCCTGCAAAAAATTATTCATGATTATCTCGTAAATAATCCACAAGTATTGATTGAAGCATCAAAAGTTTTACAAGAACAACAAGAAAAGAAGATGGAAGACGCTGCAATGACAGCGATCGATCAAAATAAAGTGAAATTATTTGGTGATGCTAATTCTCCAAGCATTGGAAGTAAAACCGCACCTGTCATCGTGGTCGAATTTTTTGATTATCAGTGCGGCCACTGTCATCAAATGGGTCCAGTGGTTGAGCAGTTACTCAATCAAGATAAAAACATTCTCTTTATTTTTAAAGAGCTGCCAATTTTTGGTGCGCAATCAACCTATGCGGCAAAAGCAGCATTAGCGGCAGCTATGCAATCAGATAGTAAATATTTTAAATTTCACAACCTGCTTCTAACAAACAAAAGTTATAGCGAAGCAGACGTGATAGCGACAGCAAGAAAAGCAGGATTGAATATTGCCAGATTAAAACGTGATATTAATTCACCTGAGATTGATCAACAAATTCGCGATAACTTTTCCTTGGCAAAAGCAATGAATATCCCAGGAACACCGGTGTTTGTGATTGCTAATCAAGCACAAACAAAATTTGAATATATTCCTGGGGCTGCGACGTTAGCTGAGCTACAAGCGGAAATAAAAGCGGTGCAATAAATGTCGCTTACTTTTCAGGAAATTATTTTTACACTGCAGCAGTTTTGGGCCAACCAAGGATGCGTGGTGCTTCAGCCGCTTGATCTTGAGATTGGCGCTGGTACTTTCCATCCCGCCACTTTTATTCGCGCCATTGGTCCTAATCCATGGCGTGCTGCATATGTCCAGCCTTCTCGACGCCCCACAGACGGGCGTTATGGTGAAAACCCCAATCGCACACAGCATTATTATCAATTTCAAGTAACACTGAAACCTTCTCCGGACAATATTCAAGATATTTATTTGGATTCCCTTCGTGCGCTGGGTATTCATCCTTTGGTGCACGATATTCGTTTTGTCGAAGATAACTGGGAATCACCTACGCTGGGTGCTTGGGGTTTGGGCTGGGAAGTATGGCAGGACGGAATGGAAATTACACAGTTTACTTATTTTCAACAGGTCGGTGGGTTGCCATGTCATCCTGTTACTGGAGAAATTACCTATGGGCTTGAGCGCCTTGCTATGTTTTTGCAAGAAAAAGACAGTATGTTTGATTTGATTTGGACAAAAGATCCTTTGGTAACTTATGGTGATGTCTTTTTGGAAAATGAAAAAGAAATGTCTACGTATAATTTTGAGCAAGCGGATATTAAAAAACTTTTTAACTTATTTGATTATTATGAAACGGAATCAACACGATTAGCCGAGCAAGCACTGCCTTTACCTGCTTATGAAATGATGTTAAGAGCATCACACACATTTAATTTACTCGATGCAAGGCGCGCTATTTCAGTGTCAGAAAGGCAGCGATATATTTTGCGCGTTCGAAAATTAAGTTTTGATGTTGCAAACGCGGTACAGGAAAAGCTGTAATGGTGGACTTTCTTTTTGAAATGGGTTGCGAAGAGCTACCGCATAGCGCGCAAGAAACACTGCCTGATGCATTTTCATCTCAGCTTAAAACTACGCTAACTGAGTACAAGCTACGTTTCCAAGATATTCAATTATTTTCAACGCCTAGAAGAATAGGGATCATTGTTACAGAACTGCAAGAAACGCAAGCACCGCAGAAAATTGAGCGTTTTGGTCCTTCCATGCAAGAAGCGTATGATAAAAACGGAACACCAACACTTACTTGCTTGGGATTTGCAAAATCTTGTGGTGTTTCAATTGATGCGCTTTCTGAAAAAGAAACACCGAAAGGAAAGCGACTGGTGTACGTTACTGAAAAGCCTGGAAATGCGACCAAAGAAATATTACCGGAAATTATTAACAAAGTGATTCAAAAATTACCCTTGGTAAAACCCATGCGATGGGGAAGTCATAAAATATTATTTTCGAGGCCAGTGCGTTGGGTGGTGATGTTGTTGGGTTCTGAATGCATTCACACTGAAATTTTTGGATTAAAAACACAGCGCGAAACCTTTGGGCATCGTTTTCATCATCCCAATCCCATTATTATTCCTTATGCAAAAGCGTATGAGGCGACGTTGTTTGAAAAGGGATGTGTAATCGCCGATCGTAATAAAAGAAAAAATAGTATTTGGAAGCAAGTGCTAGCAACACAAAATACCTCACACCATGTTGTGCAAGATGAAGCGCTATTAGTGGAGATTACAAGTTTGGTAGAATGGCCGGTTGCGCTACAGGGAAACTTTGATCGTAGTTTTCTTTCTGTGCCGAAAGAATGTTTAATCACCGCAATGCGCTTACACCAAAAATACTTTTCTGTTGTGGATGCACACCATCAACTCCAGAATAGTTTTGTAATGGTTGCTAATATTACGAGCAAAAATTCTGCGATGGTTATTCGTGGTAATGAGCGCGTTATCAGAGCGCGCTTATCGGACGCCGAGTTTTTTTACCAACAAGACAAAAAAATTAAACTCAGTGATCGTTATAAAAAATTAGATCAAATAATTTTTCAAGATAAATTGGGAAGTTTATTAGACAAAACAACACGATTAATGTCTTTGTCGCAATTTATTGCAAAAACTGCGGGTATTTCGATTGCTGAAATAAAGCGCGCAGCACAATTATGTAAATGTGATTTGATGACGGATATGGTTTCAGAATTTCCTAATCTACAGGGAATCATGGGTTATTATTACGCGTTAAATGACGGAGAAAAAGAAAGCTGTGCGGTTGCAATCCGAGATCATTACTACCCAAGATTTTCAGGTGACGAGCTGCCAAAAACTACCACGGGGGATTGTTTATCGCTTGCAGATCGCATAGATACATTGGTGGGCGTGATTGGTATTGGGCGACTCCCTTCTGGAGATAAGGACCCTTTTGCGTTACGCCGCGCTGCTGCTGGCGTGTGCCGTATTTTAGTTGAAAAGAATTTCTCCATTGATTTGATTGAGGTGATTAAAAAATCTAAACTGCTTTATCAGAAAATGCTTACCAACAAAGATGTTATTTCAGAAACCAGTGATTTTATAATGGGGCGTTTAAAATCGCATTATTTGGATCAAAAAGTTCCCACGGAAATTTTTGAATCTGTCGCGGTGTGTGGTGTTACTAATTTATGTGATTTTGATGCACGTTTAAAAGCGGTGATGCAGTTTCAGCGGCTTCCCGAGTCAAGTAGTTTATCTGCTGCGAACAAACGCGTTAGCAATATTTTAAAAAAACAAAAACAAAAAGATACTAAGAAAATTCAGGTAAATTTATTTGATCACGAAGCAGAGAAAAAATTATTTTCCTCTCTCACAGCGCAAGCGAAAATAGTAGATAGCATGTATAAAGAAGCGCAATATGAAAAAGCGTTATTTGCTTTATCCACCCTAAAAGAACCCATCGATTGTTTTTTTGATCAAGTGATGATTATGACAGATGACAAGAAAAAGAGAGAGAATAGATTGTCATTGTTAACCAAAATTCATCAATTATTTACCAAAGTCGCGGATATTTCTTTATTACCTTAAGGACTGTTATGTTAAAAAAAATATTAAAAACCTGCGTATTAATGAGTTTTTTTTCGACGCAGGCGCACGCAGGTTTATTGTGGTACTGTTCTGCTATTAGTGATAATGGCACAGTCTGGAATCAATATGGCCGCACACGCGCCATCGCGCAATCGGTTTCAATCAAAAAATGTAAAGCGACTGACAGACACCAAAAATGCACAGCAATATGTTTTCCACCACGTCAATATTGGCGATGTTTTTCACATGATTTAATGCCAAAAAATTCAACAGAAAAACCAGGGTCGTGGGCCTGGGTTTCCTACAGCAAGCAAATCGCGATCAATGGCGCAAAAGACGCGTGTCGTTATAATAGTGCTTTTGGTGGGTGTTATGTGGATCCCAATAATTGCGCATCGTCGTAAAATGAAGAGGTTGTTATGCGTTATATAATGTTGAGTGTATTGGCTGTTTTTTTATCAGGATGTGGTTTCTCTGGAATGAGCGATAAATCTACCAATGTGCAATCAGGGGTTGAAGAAACCAAGCAAGATTGCCACCCTTGGTGCCATAACGGCTGGTGTTCCAATCATTGCGATCCGCTTATCACTAACTAAGGCTATGACGAGGTGATTGTGAGAGGGGTTGTGCCGGTAGCACTTGAATAGTTACTGGTGGTGGCGTTGTTGATCCTTGGGATAGACGCAGGCGGTCTTCTTGGTTTGTTTGAGTCGGATGGAATGTTTCGTAAGCAAGAATTAATAAGCTTAACAATAGCAAAAGGACCCCTGTTCCAATAAAGGTTGCCATACCTGCTGCAAATGCACGCGAATAATTTTCCCCGATGTCATTTTTAAAAATTTTAGCTAGAAAAGGTGCGAAAAAGGAAATAAAGAGATCTGAAAGCAACATAGTTTTGGTGTGGTTAAGAAGCGTTTTTTTAAAAGAAGTTGTCTTGCTTTCACCCCCGCAGCATCGTGAAAAACACGGGACTGCAATACTGGTAAAAAAACCGCCGATTGCGCTGCTTGCTGCAGTGGTAGAGAGAAGGTCATTTTTTGTTATGATGTTTTTAAATATTCCGCCCATGATATTAAGGGTTGGGTAGGCGCCGTAAGCACCCGCGGTATTTACGCCAGAAAAAACACCAGACCAAAAAACGACGAAACCGGCAAAAGCAGCGAAATCGCGCATGGTACAAGTATCTTCGGTTGGCAAAACACACCTCCCACTTTACGGTAATATTAATTGCATATTGATGCAATAGCGAATGAGAGGGTAGAATGCTTGATCACCATTTAAGGGGAAATGCATGAAGCAGATAAAAAAAATTCTTTTGGGATCCTGCGCTACTTTACTCTCTGTATGCAACATTGTTTACGCAGAGAGCACTCAATCCGACAGCATGCCCGCTACTGCCAGCACCACTCAATCTTATGCGATGGGATACAAAACCGGCCAAGCACTCAAAGCACAATCTGTCTCCATTGATTCTAATGCTTTTACCAGCGGATTAAATGCGGGATATCAAGGGCAACAGCCCATGTTTTCCGAGCAAGTGATGCAATCTTCACTTGCTGATATGCAAACACAAATGGTGAAGAAAATGCAGAATCAATATCAAAAAGAAGCTAAAAAAAATGAAAAAGAAGGCCAGGCTTTTTTACTCAATAATGCTAAATCTCCAGGTGTTCAAACCACTTCCTCTGGTTTGCAATATCAAATTATCACAGAGGGCAGTGGAGATAGCCCAGCTCTAAATGATACCGTTACCGTCAATTACGAGGGAAAATTGATTAATGGTAAGGTGTTTGATAGCTCCTACCAGCGCGGCACACCAGCCACTTTCAAAGTGGGCGATGTGATTCCAGGTTGGCAAGAAGCGCTGTTAATGATGAAACCGGGGGCAACCTGGATGTTATATATCCCTTCCAATCTTGCTTATGGAAAGCAAGGTTCTCAGGGCACAATCGGCCCCAATGAAGTATTAATTTTTAAAGTTGAGTTATTAGCGGTGAAAAGGGCTGGGTGACAAACTTTGGTTCTGATGGGGAAAAACAATAGTAGGGGCTATGGTTTCCTCACCAGTTCGAGTTACGAGCGCATAATTTATTCCACGTTGAATTGTGATTGATAGACACCCGTCGGTGTTTACTAAAATAGGTTCGCCACGATGTGTTTGTTGATGGCCCTCGGGACTACTCATACCATCGATTATCATTTTAAATGGAACATCTTCAGGTTTTCTTCCATTTACCAGCACATCAAAAACACAGCGAAGAGTTTCTATTCTTTTTTCAGGGCTTAAATTAAAGTCACCAAAAAAATAAATGTGGATGTTTTCACAATCACTCTTGTTTATTTTTTTGGACAGCACTTTAAGAAGCATTTCTTTCAGTGCATTCTCGCTTTGAGCGCCAAATGGGTTGTGAATATTAGCAATCGCAACGGCATCAGAAGCATTAAAAATTTGGCAGCGATTAAATAAATTTGAAGAAGCCAGCTGAGCGCAGAGTTCTTCATCATAGAAAAACGCTTGCCCGATTTTGTCGCTTCTCAGTATTGTGCTAACACCGAAAGACGAGGTTTTTTTTGTGAAATTTTTAAAAGGAGAATCTGAGTTCAGGTGTGAATTTAAACGCTTGAAAAAAGCGCGCTGGTCGTCATAACCAAGCACCGCTTCTTCTAAAAAACCCCCAATAATATCTGGATTTTCATTCAGTAATTTTGCAAGTAGTTTTGCTTGCCCAAGATAGCGCTCCCTGTATTTTTCTTTTGATTCATAAGATTGATGCCCGCCGCAGTACGTGCGCCTTCCTTGATTATCGATTTTAATATCCCCTTGCATCCACATATTCCAAATAAAAAATTTACCGACATTAGGTATGCTGATGACGCAAAGTTGATGATCGCTGCCATGCCAGCCCAGCTGTGCAAGGTTGATACCACTGGTTTTGGAAGCAACTAGGTTGAAAAAGAAAGCGTTTGGATTGGCTGGAGAGGGATTAAGTTGCGTTGGTGGTTGCCAATCAGCTAAAGGAGTTCTTCGATCATCAACTGATACTGAATTATTGCCCTCGCGCTGGCGAGGAGGGGATAAATTATCACCATGAGGATCGGTAACTAGTTGGCTAATAACTAACGGAGAGGGGCTCAGTTGTATCGGCGATTGTCCATTAGTTGAGGGAGTAGTTAGCTCGGTGGATGCTGAATTATTCCCTCCATGTTGGCAAGAAGGCGATAGCTCATCAGCTACCGTCCTAAGTACCCTATGCTTTCTTGTTTCTTCCGCACTCCTTTTAATTACGCCAGAAAGTAATAACCGCCGCATAAATACCACATAAATTAGTAATGTGGCAGCCTAGCGTATAAATATTAAGAAATAATTAAATTAGATAAATATTTGCGTTTGCTTGAGCACTTTCGCTACGGATCAATTAACGGGTTGAGGCTGAAGGAGTGTTAGTAGCACTCTGCAAAGGCATCCTTTTTTCAGTTCCCTTTCTTGTGTTAAGCGCTATAGTGGCGCACATTGCTGCGATTAGAAACCAAGGGCTTGGGCGCGGATGTTCTTTTGGGTGTTCAGCTAGAAGCGCTGGAAGAATAGTCACGCTGATAGTATAGAGCTGCAAAAAAGCGAGTGTTAACTTTCTTCTTGTTTCGGATGATAAATAATCGTGTCCCGTAGGAAGAGAATAAAAAAATGGGAGTGCGGCAGCGGAGTGAAGAAGCGCAGTTTTTACGGGCGTAATGATCCTAATGTGGAGTGGATGAGGAACATGCGGGTCTACGTAGAAATGGCAGCTTGAAACGAGAAAGGCTAACAATAACCGACCGTAGGGTATTTTCATTTCATTAGATGGCTCTTTATAAGGGTTTGGATACAATAAGAGTGAAGTCACAAGAATAGAAGGAAAAATAAGCTCTCTCATGCACGATCCTTGCTAAGCGATGACACCGCAGTTAATACTGCTTTCACATGCCCTAATACTGAAACATCTCGCCATTCTTGATGCAAAATCCCATTCGAATCAACCAAGAATGTGCTGCGATCAATGCCAATGTATTTTTTTCCCATCATGCTTTTTTCTTTCAACACACCAAATAGTTTGCAGAGTGCTCCATCGTCATCGCTAATCAAAGGAAAATTAAGTTTATGTTTATCAATAAAATTACAATGTGATTTAATGCTATCTCTCGAAACACCGATAATTTCAGTATTATTTTTTAGAAATTCTTCATAATGATCACGAAACCCTTTAGATTCCATGGTGCAGCCAGGCGTGTTGTCTTTCGGATAAAAATATATAACAACATTTTTTCCAAGCAGTGTATTCGATGATAATTCGCCTTCTTTTGTTTTTCCTTTGAAGGAAACTTTATCTCCTATTTTCATTTGGAGCCTCCTAGTTTAATTAATTCTTTTACTAACTGATGGATACCTTGGTACACCTCATTAATATTTTTCGCCACCATATTTGCGGGCGTGCTGACCACCTTATGTTTTTCATCAACAATAGCGCTGGTTGCTGGGCAATTCACATGTTTTGAGCCCATTTCTGAAATTTGCTGCGCAATTTTTTGATCATTGCCAATCGTCAATTCAGCGCCTTGATAAATTTTGGGAATCATAATAGGTGCAATGCAAATAAAACCCATGGGTTTTTTATGTGACACTGCTTTATCAATAAAATTTCTAATCTCTGGATGGAAAGAAAAATCTTTTCCTTTCTCTTTCCAATTGCAAAGGTTAACAACGGCACCCATACCACCAGGAAAAATAATTGCATCATAATCACCAATATTTGCTTCCGTAATCGATTTAATATGACCGCGTACCAATCGCGCGGATTCTTTCAGCATACTACGTGATTCATTTTTTTCGACTTCGTTCGTAAGGTGATTGATAACACAAGATTGATTACCCGTTGGAGCAAAGGCATCCCATGTGACATCTTCTTGTGATAAAGACAACAATGTGGTGATAGTTTCGTGAATTTCAGAGCCATCGTGTTGGCCACATCCAGATAATACTAAGGCGAACTTCATCATCAATCTCCCAACTACTAAATGAATTTCGGTATTGTGGCATGTTTAATGCTCGATCGGAAGATGTGATAATGGTGTGATATTGTTCACAGCATTGTGGAGAAAATATGTTTGTTGTCATCTATCGTGGATTTGTGAAATCAGGTTGTGAAAAGACCTATCTTCATGCTTGGAGAAGTGTTGCGGAGTACTTTGTTGAGCGCTGTGGTGCGCTCGGATCTTCTTTGCACATATACCCGTCGCGAATGATATTTAGGTGTTTGGCATCTCATCTGTGCGTGATCTTTGAGAATAATTTTTGTTAAAAAAATTCGTTACATAGTTACGACTATGCTCCTCAAACCAGCGTATTTATATCGAGCTATTCAATATACGATCAAAGATCAAGGTTCTGATATGGCAGTTTATTGTGACCCAAGCCATTACCAATCACCGGAATATATTGAATGGGGTAGTTAACCTAAATTCAGCAGCAATACTTCGCCCTTGCTAACGCGCGGGCTTCCATTTGTTTGCTATGACCTCTACATTCAGCAGCAGTTGTTTACCCTGGGCTCAGTTTTTAAGGATGTTGTGGGATGGCGACATACTCTAATTGTCGTTATTTTAGCAATTTTCGAAAAAAAACTTTAATAGTTTAATTTTACAAACCAGTATTGTTATGACTAGCGCTAGCCTTTGCTTCCGCGCCTGCAGCATACCTATCAAATAATGCCTCAACAACAAGACCTGTCTGTGTTTTTTTACCTATTGTTGGCTTTGCTTTTGCTTGCGCTAAAATACCCAACAACTGTTCGCTTTCTGATTTTTCAGAAAGTTTCTCATCACAAAAATTCTGTGATTGAAACGCACTGGGGCGAGAAGAATTTGTTCCAAATTTTTTGTTAAATTCTTTTTTGTATTCCATAATAAATTCTGAATCAGTATGCCTTATCGGTGAGGTATCACCTGCATAAAAGGTTCTAAAAAAAATACAAGTTGCCTTCTCAAAACTTGCCCCCAAAAGGTTTAGGTTATCATCAATAAGCGCATTTGTGAGAACAGCAAAATCAAGCTTTGAATTACCCAAATTCGTACCACGGAGATCGGCATTCATAAGATTACACCCACTAAAATCAAGCCCCGATAAATTAAGCCCTGACAAATCAACATTACTGAAATCTTTGTGCCCCGAGGCTAATAGATTTTTAATGCGTGTTTCTTTAAATTTTTTTAGATTTTGCTTTCCTTCCTCCGAATCCTCAACAGTTGCTCCACGATTAGGATTTGAAAATTGTCCAGCAGCACCGTAGCACTTAAACTCCTCTTTACCCAGATCTTTATCTATTTCAGAAATTTCTATCATTGCTTTTGTGTTTTTTTTATATTCGTAATCAATTAACCCTGTGCCTTTTATAGTGGCAATTGGTTGATTGCTCTGAGCTTGATGATTTCTGTAATGATGTAAGTTTAATGTCACATTATGTGGGATAAGATCAGGGTGTTTATTAAAAAATGCTTTAAGTTCTTGCAAAATCCCTACGCTATTAGCCGCGGGATCACCAGCATTTTTATCATCATAAAAATTAAATTCAATATCAGCATCCGGATTTTCAGAAGCAATTTTATGCATCTGCGCATATAAAATAGATAATTTTGTGTTGTCATATGGGATGGCTGTTACTGCGCTCCGAGCAACTTCCAGCTTACCCTCTACCTTATCCGTAGTCTTGGCTCTATTTCGAAAGCCTTCAGCACTCACGCTATGATCCCTCTTAATCTCCCTAAAATGATCCCCAGGTTGCTTATCTGGTAACCAAATATCCGCCATTAAGAAGGGATCATGCGAAATTTCAGGATGAGTTGTATAGAGTCGATCGACAATTGCTGCTAAGTCAAGACAAAAAAACCCTGTTCCACCTCTGTTCACCTCCGTCTTATCTGCTCTTCGCACGTTACACACAGCTCCTGCATTTACTATTTCATAATAAAGTGACTGTCGGCTTGAACCTGACATCACGATAACAGTTTGATTTTTTACGCTGGCCGCGATCTTAATAGCTTCGAGAAGCATTGTGTTTTCTCGCATCAAATATTCGATGGTCTTTACTTCTTCAGTGTCGCTTCTGCTTCCATAAGCACAACCATCTGCATCTATGCCATACCCAATAATTTTTCTTCGTGACATACTGTATCTCTCGTTTAACCCACCCCTACAAAACACCCCATGGGACGGTCTAATCAATACCGCTTAGATAAACTATAGACGACTCAGTCACTTCTCTCCGTTTCTTATTGTAACTATATGATTAATTGAATACCTGTATGTATTGCATTACATAAAATAGAGATTATAAGATGTAATGCGTTACATAATCTTAAATTCGACAGTTAAGACCCGCTATGACACACGACATTTTATTCCAAACCATTACCGATCATCACAACAATAAATTGGGGAAAATTACGCTCAACCGCCCACAAGCGTTGAATGCGATGAGTTGGGAGATGTTCGGAGAATTACAGAAATATTTAACACTCTGGGAAAAAGATTTTGCAGTAAAAGCGGTGCTAATAACCTCTTCTAGCCCCAAAGCGTTTTGTGCAGGCGGCGATATTCGCGCGGTATACGAGAATCGTGCGCTTCCACTTGAAGAACAGGCGCGTTATTTTCAACGTGAATATGCTATTAATCGCCAACTCTTTCATTATACCAAGCCTTACATTGCCTTTATGAATGGTATTACGATGGGTGGCGGTATTGGGATTTCTTTGCATGGGAAATATCGCATCGCAGGAACTGATTTACGTTTTGCTATGCCAGAAACGGCGATTGGTTTTTTTCCTGATATCGGCGCAACGTATCATTTCAGTCGATTACCCAACTTTATTGGCAGGTATTTAGCATTAACGGGAAATCCACTGGATGCACAACAAGCTAAATCCTTGCGATTAGTCGATGCAGTCGTACCTAATCATCAATTTAACGAATTGGAAAAAGTCATTGTAGATACCATGCATGATAAACAAAAATTATTAACCGTATTGCAAACTTTTCATGTGAATGGCGCGCTAACACCTTTGCCAGTAGATAAAATTGAAAATATTTTTTCTAAAAATTCTGTCGAAGCAATCATTGCTGCGTTAAAAAAAGATATCTCTGAATGGTCAGCGGGCGTGTTGTCGAAATTATCGCAATGCTGCCCCATGAGTTTAAAAATTGCTTTTGAGCAAATACATCGCGCAGCAACGTTAACACTGGATGACGTATTAGCAATGGATTATCAATTGGCTAAAAACATATTAGCCGGAAAAAATTTTATTGAGGGAATACGCGCGCTACTTATTGATAAAGATAAAACACCGCATTGGGAACCCGCTACTTTATCTGAAATAACCCATAACCAGGTACTGAGGTATTTTTCAGCATGATTATTTCAATTATCGTAGCCTTTGATAAAAATCGTTTGATTGGAAACCACAATACTTTACCCTGGCATCTTCCCGCAGACTTGGCGTATTTTAAGAAAATGACGATGGGCAAGCCTGTTGTGATGGGCAGAAAAACGCATGAAAGTATTGGAAAGCCATTGCCAGGACGCCGAAATATCGTTATTTCCAGCACAAAAACGTTTTATGGATGTGAGACATTTTCTTCAGTTGAAGCAGCATTGGCAGCTTTATCATCGGAGAAAGAAATCATGGTGATTGGCGGAAAAAATATTTTCGAGCAATTTCTTCCGAAGGCGCAGCGTCTTTATATCACTAAAATCGATGCTGAATTTTCTGGTGATGTTTATTTTCCTGCGTGTGATTTATCGCAGTGGGAACAAGTTACTGTTGAAAAACATACACCAGATGAAAAAAATGTATATTCGTATTGTTTTTTAATTTATGAAAAATAGGAATTTGTAGCAAGGCGTGAAGTTCTTTTTTATCTCGCTGTCGCTGACGATAAGAATAAATTATCTTTATATCCTGTTTGACGTAAAAGTTACTCTGAAGCAATGGACAGGTAAAGCGCTTCAGAGTAAAATGCAGACTATTATGGATATTGTTGATTTATTAAAAAAGCCTGAAGGTAAGACGCTGGAATTTAAGCAAGATCTATCTTCACCCTTAGGTGTATTGCGCACGATAGTTGCTTTCGCTAATACGGCAGGCGGCACTATTATTATTGGTATAGAGGATAAAGAGAAATATGTGTGTGGTGTACATGATCCTTTAGCCTTAGAGGAAAAACTAGTTAATTTAACAACTGATTGTATTGTGCCCCAGCTTTTGCCTGAGATAGAAGTTGTTCCCTGGCGAAATACATACTTGTTAGTTGTTCAGATTTTTCCGAGCTCAGTAAAGCCACATTTTTTAAAAAAGCAGGGGTCAGAAAAAGGTACCTATATTCGAGTAGGTTCAAGCAACCGGCTAGCTGATAAAATCACGTTAGTTGAATTACAACGAGTCAAATTTGAAGATTCCTTTGACAAGCAGGCTATGCTGGATTTGAACTCTAAAGCAATTGATTTCAGAGTGGCTTCAGAGTTGTTTGCACCAGTTAAAAAGTTGAGTAAAACAGATTTAGATTCCATGGACTTGGTGACTACTTATCAGCAGAAGAAAGTGCCAACAGCAGGTGGGATGATTTTATTTGGAAAAGGTAGACTTAAATATTTTCCGGATGCCTGGATTCAAGTTGGAAGGTTTGCTGGTGTAACGAAAACGCATATTGTTGACACACAAGAGATCACCGTTTATCCCATACTGGCC